>Ga0071330_1088461_pt1 | contig 88344 bp, 65 predicted proteins | sample GBScel77sediment_FD_63802 | JGI IMG/M metagenome (GOLD analysis project Ga0071330, IMG submission 63802) | Hot spring sediment microbial communities from Great Boiling Spring, Nevada - Cellulolytic enrichment Sediment 77C v2 (version 2) | ecosystem: Environmental > Aquatic > Thermal springs >...
GGAGAGGGTTAACCCTCTACCAACAAGAGAGAAGTTTTTTCACTTCATAAGCACCATCTTCTTCACATCCATAAACTCACCCGCCTGTAACCTATAGAAATAGACACCGCTTGAAAGATTTGAAGCATCAAACTTAAACTCATATTTATTCGGTCTAAAATTTAACGCTTCATCCTTCTGGTCAATTACTTTTCCACTTCCGCTACCCCAATTATCATTCACAGAACCACTTCCATCAGATGGAGTTACATAAATATGATTTAAACCAGGCTCCCATTCAACATTCCCATTATCATCTTTTTTTATATACTTATATTCAATTCTTGTATTGGGGGGCAAATAAAATGCTTTGAGATTCCAACTGGCACAATTCATTGCATCAAAAGGACCAACCGCCTTCATAGGATCCCAATTCCCTAGTTCAGGTATGCTTCCTACAACATAGATATTTTGTCCCCAATTTGTATAAGCATTGTTTACAGTGAAGTCAATCGGAACATAACTGGTATCAATTGCATAGATTGCATATCCACGGGGCGGGGCAAAAAGTTCAACCCTTCCATCACCTTGAACCCGATATGTTTTGCCAGTTTTTCTTACGCCGAATCTGTCACCCTCAAGTATATTTACAAGCACTTGATTTGTAAGAGGTGACCAACCTTGAACATTCGTCGTAACCCACACGCCAAGTGTATCTGTGAAACTGTTGTTAATAACAAGTATAGCGCCTGGCTTTTCAGGGAATTTCCCCTCCCTTCTCGCTATGAAAACATTATCAATCCTTTCAAAAGGATATGGACTTCCAATCTCGGTTAAAACTTCCATCTCTCCATCAAGATAGCGAGACCGAATTTTTATGAGCTCATTTATGTGATTTTTCAAATTCGGGTTGGGAACAATATATAAATTTTTGTCCCCCGCATCTTTTAATGTATCACCAAAATAATGGGCATAGAACACGCACGGACGACCTTGGGCGAAAAGGATAAAAGCATACCCCATATGCCAATCGCGCGTGACCCAATTATAATGTTCTTTTCCAGTATCATGATTTTCAAGAAATGTAACCACATACCCATCTGGAATAGAATTTCCACCGTCATCCCTTATTAGACCCGAATGATTTAACCACCACATCTTGAAATTGTCTTCATGATTGCACATCCTTTTAAGGTCATTCCTTAAGGGAAAATCAAATACCGAAACCTTCACCCCATTTGAAATTATGGTATTCACCCAGTTTTTAAGCCGATATTTATAATTTGTCCAGTATTCAGCAACCGCAAATCTTTGGGAATCATTCTTTAAAGGCATGGATTTAAGCCACTGAGCGATGAATGCCTCCTGAACCCCTCTAACAAAATCAAGACGATATCCATCAAAACCAACGGTATTTGTAAGCCACTGTCCCCACTCAATAAGACGGTTTTGAACAAACGAGTCAAATGTATTAAAATCAGATCCGAAGATCATCCAGTTAGGTCTTACTTCATCTTCAAAGCCAGCATCCTGAAGAAAATCAGAAGTGTCAGCAGGATGAAAATATTTGTAATTCCATGTCCATTGTGGAACTCCTGTTGAATGTGTTGTATAAGAAAAGTTTGTAAATGTTCTACATTGAAGTAAAGGATATAAATTCTGTCCATTATGCCAAATTGCAGCAATTCTATATCCCTTCTCATCGTTATTCCACTGCATAGTTCCATGATTATCATACTTCGGGATCAACTGCATAATAATTGTTGCGGTGTTTTCCAAAGTAATTTTAAACTCATCAATATCACCGTTATAATCTGCATGTGCCCAAATAGCTCGCCCATTTCCAGGGAACAGGTTATATTGCCCATTTCCATTATTTGGTTCATATTCCCAAACAGGATCGTTGCCCGAACCCGCATCACTTGTATCAGCATTTGGTGAACTTGTCCACAAAATTCGCAGTTCATACGCCCGATCAAAAAAATTCCCCCAATCAAGATTAAAACCCCTTACCTGAATATAATAATCCCCCGGTTGAGCGTCTGGTAAAACCCATCTTACAGTTGATGTTGGGTAACTTGGATATTTTTCTCTCTCAATATAATACTTAACAATAGGATTACTTTCATAACTACCGCCGTAAATATGGTTAAGAACAATGTCTGTATAAACTTCAATCCCGTATTTGTGATATTCATTTACCATCTCTATTAGCTCTTGCCTACTTCCGAATCTTGTTTCAATTGATGCTGGAACACCACTTATATTTCCCTTTTGTAGGTATTCCCCTAGGTCATAATGATCATAAACCCCATATCCCATATCATAAATGCTCCATGCCCCCTTAGAAGGTGGCGGTGTCCAGATAGCAGTGAAACCAGCACCTTTCAATATGTCCGCCTTTGCTCTTAAACTATCCCACCAGAAACCATTTAAATTTCTTGCATCCACCGGAACATCCCAGTAAAAAGCTTGAAGCATAACATCATTTTGGGAAAATAAAAAAGAAAGAGCAAAAATTGAGATTATAGATAATTTTCTTACCACCGTTACCTTGATGTTCATCGTTTTTGCTTGTTCTAATTTTTCTTGAATAGCCCTCCCCCATCAATGGGGGAGGGAATCTCTCACTTCACAAGTATCATCTTCTTCACATCTATAAACTTACCAGCTTGCAACCTATAGAAATAGACACCGCTTGAAAGATTTGAAGCATCAAACTTAAACTCATATACACCAGCTCTTTGCTCCTCATCAACAAGCGTTGCAACCTCCTGTCCAAGGATATTGTAAACCTTCAAAACAACACGCTCGCTGTTCGGTATGCTGTATTTTATTGTCGTCACAGGGTTAAATGGATTCGGATAGTTCTGATATAAAGCGTAAGTTAAAGGAACTTCACCCGTCTCCTTCACACCGACGATAAACTTATTGACAATTTTAACCGTATCCTTGAAAGCACCAAGACCACGCTGTCTTCCAAACTTAACAACCTCAAGCTCGTTTATCGCTTTTTTACCAGGCTGATTTGGTAAATCATCAAGGAACAAAAGATGGTCTTCTTGGAAACCAGCTTCATTATCAACGATTCCATTCACAGCAAACTTGAATTGTATCGGTCCCTTTGACGACCATTTCGGGAATGTTATAGCGATTGAATAGATCGTATCTCCAGCAACTTTGTCAGGATATCTCCCATCGTCATACAATCTTACATTTGACCTATCCCTTGTCGGTTCGTCCCAAATCCAGAACAAAGGTGGTTGACTCCCAGCTATAAAGAGTGAATCAACCCTCTCTATAAGATTACCACTATTATCAGTTACATTTCTCATATCGCAATAAAACCAAACTTCAACACCTTCATCCTTTTGAACGAATCCTTCAGGACCTGCACCAGCGAAATACCTTCTTGGAACTTCTTGTGTATCCGCATCTGTAAATGTATATTTGTAATTGGCTCCGGGTTCCCATCCAGCATTTGGAACTCTTGCTTGATTATCATTTCCTGTCTTGATGTAGTATTTATACTCAATGAAATCGCCCGGCGCAGCAGTTATAGGTATATATCCTTCCCAAATGCCCGGTTCAAGTGTTGAAGGTTGCAATTGATTTTGCTCGCCCCAACCGTTAAATGAACCACGAACGAGAACAACATCTCCACTATCGGGCTTGAAATATCCTATCATTTGATAAACGCTCATATCAACACTAAAGTAAAGTTCAACCGTCTTCGCTGGAGCTATCACTTTTCTATCAAATGTCGTCCATCTCAATGTAGTATCCGCATTTATACTTGCTTCCCTGTTTGGATCGCTTTCCCATCTGATAACATCGTCGGGGTTATCTCTAGAAGCGATGACGAATTTATAAGCAATTGACGACGGGCTTGGAAATCTCAATCTCCCTGACCAAATTTTATCGTTTGCTGGTTCAGGGCTGAGAACAAATGTCCTACCCCAGCTTATATCGCCAAAATCGTTATGACCTGGCAGTTGTGCTCCTCTCACGCCAACAACATGCTGAGCTGGATCAAATTCAGGTATGTTGTAAACATATACTCTGAACCAAACATCAATTGAATCGCTTGGCGTATATGGTGGATTTGGTCCAAAACCTTGCTTGCGGAAAAAGACAAAAGGAAGCGTTGTATCCCCTGATGGAATCGTCAATGTGTAATTAGGTCCATCTTCCCAATCCTCAGCGTAAAACTTATATTCAACATCTTTTCCAATCATCGTATCTGGAAAACTTACAGTCAAAGTCCAATAGTCGCCACCAAGGTTTATCATTCTATTAGTCGCTGCACTTCCCCACGGACCAAGTAGTGGATGCGAACCGCGAACCTCAACAAGTGAAGTATCAACAAGAAGCTTAGGCGATGTCGCTGTGTTGACATTAAATGTGACCTTTACGGTCGTCTGCGCGAAACTGAAAACGGAGAAAGCAAGAAGTAAAATTGCCGCGAGAAAAATTTTACGCCTCATGGCTCCACCTTATTTTGTTTTTTGTTTTTGTTGAAATTTTAAATTGATTATAGCTTTTGCACCCTGAAATTTTCTCACCTCCAAATTTTTTTTATTTTAAAATTGAACCGACAAAGAAAGCGATTGAATATTTTTCAAAATTCCGAAATCCTGATAAGCATAGTCAAATTTAAAGCCGAGATTACCAAGTTTATATCTTAATCCAACTCCAGCAGTAAATCCCTCTTGCGAGTCCTTTTGGAACAGCGACTTATATCCAGCCCTAAGGTAAATGATATCTTTAAAGCTATATTCAAAACCAGCATTTAAACTCTCGGTGTTATCATTCGGGTGAAGTGCGTCAATTGAGATAGTTAGATAATTCATCTCATTTTTGAAAATGTCAATTGAAGCGCCGACTCTGAAAAGAAGAGGCAATGGCCAGGAATCGGTTTTTAACTTTGCGCTTATTGCTGAGTTGTTGCCTGTAATTGTCGGATCAGGGTCGTAAATCACAAAAAGGTCTTTCCCGTCAAGTTGCATTTCGGTTCCGAAATTTGATATGCTCGCCCCAAGTTTCAACCCTCTGAATTCAGTTATAAATAAGACACCTATATCAAGCGCAAACCCTGTTGCCCTTTCGTTCCAAAGTTTTTGCTGTATAAACTTAACCGTTCCTCCAACTGAAAATCTATCTGTTAAATTTCTGGCGTAAGATAGCCCTATTGCTATATCATATGCCTCCCATCTTTCCCCTGTCCCTTCAGGATAATCAATCGTTGTTACTTCTTCCTCACCATAGTCAAGCCGAGTTATACTCAATCCTATGGAATTATTTCTATCAATTGCAACAGAAACCCCAACCCAATCAAAGCTTGTTCCAAATATCCAATTTGTATGCGAAATCATGATTTCGTTTATCCCGATTCTTGAGGCGCCGGCTGGGTTCCAATACAAAGTGCTCACATCACCGGCAAAAGCAGTAAATGCCCCACCCATACTTATTGCCCTTGGTCCAACGGCAATCCCAAGAAACGGAGCAGCTGTTGTGCCAACTTTTGATTGGCTGAAAAGCGCCCCAGAAATTAACAAAACAAACAAAAATATCCTTTTCATGGCTCGTGAAACCCTTTATTTGATAATGGCAAATTTACCTGTCTTTTGACCTATGCCTGGCGCATCAACGACATAGAAATATACACCATATGCTGCGTCAAGATTCTCCTTTGTCTTTAAATTCCAAGAAACAGTTCCATCTGCGATGTCTTTGTCATGCTTCAATGTCGCAACAAGCTCACCTCTTGCCGTAAAGATGTAAATCGTAGCACCAGCTGGAACATTTGTAAAGTCAATTTTTTGCGGTCCTCTCCCACTTGAAATTCCCGGTGGAAGAGGTGGCTCCCAACGCTCAGCTACAACATACGGATTCGGAACAACGCGAATTTTACTAAGCTGAGACTTTGCAAGTTCCGGATCAACCCTATTAGCTCTGACTTTAAATTCGTATACATCATCACTTCTAAACGGCTTGCTCAATTTAAACACCAACCTATTTCCAGCTCCAGGAAGCGAAAGCGAAGAATCACCTTGAAAAATCACAGCCCAAGTAAATGAACTTTCATCCCCGTATGTCTCCCAAAAACCAATACTTATCTGTCTTATTTTTGTGAAAGGGTTATAAACATTTACATAAACAAACTTGATATATTTATTGTCGGTCAAATTTTTCACCCTGAATTTAACAGGCGTAGCTGGAATCCTCAAAGGTGAATAAGCCATTGAAGTATCAACGATCTCGTCATAACATTCAATTGCATAATCAGCTGGATAAGGTTTCCCTCTGACTGCACCGGCACTGAAAAGAGAAAATGTCATAGTTGAATTTGCAGGTCTTGCCCACTGCGTCGTGTCAATTGACTTTAATTTCACATCCCAGTGATTATTAAAAATTAAACGCATTCCATCAAAAAGCGATGTTTCCCCTTCAAAAATTCTACTCCACTTGACAACTGTATCTGGCTGAGCCGGATCAGTAACATCAATAACCGAATAAGCAGATGTCCTACGACTAAAAGTTGTATCTTTAAAGATCACATTATAAACATGGTTATCTTTGACTTTGTATGGATCAAGCACATAAAGGTAAATTTCACCTGTTGCCGGTCCTTGTTTATGAATTATTGAATCGGTTCCAGCAGGCAGAAAACCAGCAACCGGAGCGTTTGGTGTAACCATTACAGTGTTTTTGTCAAAAATCAACTCACCAGTTGTCGTTCGCTGAATGAATTTTGTATTTTCAGATGGATAAACACCGAGTTCAGCATCCCCTTTATCATAAGCCACAACAGCGTAATAATAAGTCATCCCATTTTTGACATCTGTATCAATGAACTGATGTTGAATTCCTGTATCGTCGCCTAACCAAAACTTCACCCCATTTATATCAAGCGGAAACCATCCAAAAACACTATCCTTCAAGTCAAACTGAGCAATCGGCTTATAAAAAATTGGATTACCAAAGCCATCGGTAATTAAGCGTGCATCATTAAAGTTTGGGTCAGTTGCTTTGTAAATTTTATACCCTTCAAAATCATACGCTTTATTTATATCCTCTCCTTTATTTTTGTAAACTTCTGCAAGTGCTCTATCAAATGATTTTTCAGCGACATCATCCCAATAAAGTATCACTTTTCTATCACCAGCGATCGCCTTTAAAGTTGGTTTCTCAGGCGGTCTTGGGAAGTTATAATTTGCATCATAAATACCTTGCATAACCCTTTTGTTGTTATACAAGTCCTTAAGGTCCTCGCCAAAGAAAAGAATAAGAGAAAATCTTTCCGTTTGTTTAGATGTCAATGGGAAATAACCAGAACCAGCGTCAAAGTCAGGACCCTCAACATAGCCAGTTATATATTGCTCTGGAACTTGCCAATTTCCCGGAACAAGGCGTCTCCACATTTCCTCATCATTTGCCATATTTATCGCCCCAGCTGGAACAAAGAAATCAAAACTTGTTAAACCAATTTGATCCGATTCATTAACATCAGTTGCATCAAATCTTGGCTCGCCCGGTGTCGGAACACCATCCCCTTCACCATAATCACCAGTTCCAGAAACTCCATCTGAACCAACATCATCCCAATACGGGTCCCAATCCCCATCGTTGTCAATCCCGTCATCCCTTCTCTCATCTATCATTGGGTCATCCAAACCACGACCAGTAAAATAATTTTTATATGAGAGAGGATTTAATTTGTCAAAAATCGTCCTTCCATCAGCAGTTTTTCTTATTTGCCTGTAATGAAGGTCAAAACTTTCATCAATTAAACCATCAAGGTCATCATCAACACCATTGTTAGGAACCTCAACAAGTTCTTTCCCCGGCCAAATTTTAAACGGCAAACCAAGCGAATAAACCGTCACAGTATCAGTGTCATTTCTGAAAAGTGTGTCAAGTGAAATAACTTTTCTTTCGTAAACTGTTTGATTAACCTTGTAAAGAGGCGAATAAACTTTTTTAATCTCAATCAAAACGATTTTATTGTTCGGAAAATCTGGATTTGGTCCAGGGTCTGTGCGCGACAAAATCCTTCTTGTTCCAGTTGGATTCAAAGGTGATGGAGGGAAATCTTCCGCTTTAAATTTTGGGCTACCTGGATTTTTACTGTCGCCATCATTGTCAATACCATCAAATGGATTCCCGGGCGTTTCAAGAAAACCATAACCGAGATAACCAACATTTCCAATCCACTTCGGATTTGAACTTCTATCAATGTAATTGTCCGCATCCCAGGAATATGTCAAGTCCTCAGCAGCATCAAAGAATGATAAATCATCTCTCCATTCAGTATTTCCACTTGAACCTCCACCGGCTCCCACCCAGGTTCCAACCAAAAATCCGAAAACAGTTTTTCTATAGTCGGTTGTCCCCTCGTTTGTGATGTCATAAATCCAAAAGATCCCATCTTCAGCAAGGACATTTGACCATTGCATACCTCTAACTTTCACAACGAGTCCGTGTCCCATGCGCGTTGAATCGGTAGAATCAGGTCTGAAGCCATACCTTCTATTGTATTTTTCATCATTGTTATCATCCATAACAAAATAACTTTCCTGATCTGCGTTTGTAATTCCCATTCCGAAATATCCATTCCAAAATGGCTTTCCAGTTGCGGTATCAATCCAATCAGGGTGATCAGGCCAAAACGGTGGCCATGTCTCTGGAAGGTGGCTCATTGCAACTCCTTTGCCAGGGGCTTGAAGCGTTGGGTTCGCATAACCTGGGACTGGCTCAAATCCCCAAAACATTCCACCACTGCCAGTCTCACCACCAGAGGCACCACCTGGTCTATCAACAGGACAAATCACAACAGAATGAACAGTATCAACGACCATCTCACCACGGACTGAATCATATCTTGGAAAGTAAAGCTCAAGCCCAACAAGAATGCTAACATCACCTGCATATCCATTATCATCATACTTCCAAGCAAGTGGCGGTCCCTGATTTGACGGCTGTGCTATAACGCCCCAATTCCCAAAGACAGTTTTAACCAAATTCCCGTTATGTATTCCAACCTTTCTAAATGTCCTATCACCCCGCAATTTTTGAGAAAATGAGAGATCAAATAAAAAGACTAAAAACAGAAACGAAAGAAAAATAATTCTTGCAATTTTCCACATAGGTAAAATCCCAAAATTTGTTTCACTGACCAAAATAAATTGTCAAGCCCAACTCAATTCTTCTAGGCTCAGAATAAAATGTCGGATTTGTAAACCACTCACCAAGTGGATTAACAAGCTGAACTGGCTGTTGTTTTAATGCACTCAAATAATCAAGCGTGAAATCAGGTCTTCCCGTATCGTTGTAAACTCCAAAAGCATTTTTTATGTCAAAGAGATTGTAGACCCTTGCAAAAAGTGAAAATGTTGTGAAACCAAACTTTATATCTTTATATATGCGAAGGTCAACATTAAATGTTGATGGCTTTTTCTCCGAGTTTATGAGCAAAGTTCCGATGTTTTTTGATTGCCTCGGTGTGTAAGGAGTACCACTTCCATACTGCGCAATTAAACTCAAACCCCAATTATTGGGGACTGAATAAGACAGCGTTAAATTCAAAGTATGCCTTTGGTCCCAATCAAGAGGGATAATTTTAACCTCAGGCCATTGACCGCCCAATCTTAAATTTCTCGTCTGCGCGGGGTCAGAAGCATTTCCCTTTGCAACTTGAAAAGTATAATCAATCGTCAAAGCCCAATTGTTTGAAAACCTCTTGTCCAACGAAAAAACGATCCCCCTGATGAAGCCAAAATCAGTGTTTTGGTATTGGTTATACCAAGCTGAACCACCAAATATGAAAATTTCATCAGCTCTTGTCCCCGTTAAATTTCTCACATCTCTAAAATAACCCGTAAGTTCTATAGCAATGTCGTTCGTGATCGCTTGTTGAACGCCAATTTCACCGCTAACAGTTTGCTCGGGTTTTAAGTCCGCATTACCGACAAGTCCGATATTCCCAGTCCCAGAGCCAAGCTTAAATTCAGGATTTGTATAAAGATACTCAAACGGCGGTATCTGGAAAAAGTGACCGTATGAGAAGTGAATAACTCCACGATCAGTTATTGGAAAAGCAACACCTATCCTCGGGCTAAATTGCCATTTCGGCTTGGCACGAATATACCAGTATTTCCTTCTGTCTTCAACTGTTTTTGGAATATCACCCTCATCGCCATAAATCCCGTTCCCGTTTGTGTCAAAATATCTATTCTGTGGTTTCAACGGCTGGTAGATGTTCGGATCAGATGGGTCAGCAAGAATATGCCAATCTGGGTCAAACCAATCAAATCTAACACCAACATTTAAAATTATCTCGTTGAACTCCATCTTGTCCTGAATGTAAGCTGAAAATTCTTTTGGATGATTTCTGAAAAGCGTCCGCGATGGTTCGGATACATCAGGAATTCTTGTCCTAACATAAGGATTTAAGTCAAATATCGGATCCCTTGCTCTATCTTCATCGGAAAGGTCAAGCCAAAACCCATGGAAATAAATTGCGTGATATCTAAATTCAACCCCTGTCTTCACCTGATGAACCCTTGTCACTTGCGAAGTCAAATCAATTTTTCCAACATATGTCCCAGTGTTGCGATAAAAATGGTCCATCTTCATCCCCCCAGCAATAAAACTATACGGACCTGGTTGAAGCAAAAGCTTCGGGTGAACATACCTTGGATCAAATGGGTCTTTAAAAACATAATGACGATAATCCCTGAAAAAGTATGAGAAACTCGCCTGATAAAATGTTGACTTACTCAATGTGTGATTAATTGAGATGATGTTTGTGATCCCCTTGTTGAAACGATTTAAATCGCCATCTGGATTATACTTAAATGCGAAATCAAAATTGCGATATTTCATAAACTCATACATGTAGTTATAGGAAAGTTTAAAAGTCGGTGAGACCTGAAAAGTCAATTTCCCTTGAAGAAAAACTTTCCTGTTCCAATTCATCGGGACGAAAGCACTGTCTCCAAAACCTTGTTCAGGGTTTAAGCTTATTATCCACTTGTTCGGGTCGGGGTCACGATTGTCAACTATATTTTCGGGTCTAAATTTTCTCACACCGTAAAGCCATCCACCGAAATAAACCCATCTTCCGTTCAAGTAAAAGAAAATTCTATTTTTGACGATTGGTCCGCTCAAATTACCTTCAAAATTTCTGATTGAAAGCGGATTAAATCTTTTCAGCCCAGTGAAAATGTCGGCGTGTGTCGTTGCATGCCCACCGAAATATGTTGTAAAACTGCCGTTAAAGCTGTTGCCCCCGTCCTTTGTTGCTATGTTAATTATCCCAGACATCGCCTGCCCATACTCGGCGTTAAAAGCACCGCTTATAAGTTGAAGCTCTTGAATTGATTTTCTATCAACCGATATAACCGCACTTCTATCATAGACATCCGTCACTGGAACGCCATCAATCCAATATGCGATCTCACCACTTCTCCCACCACGAACATGTCCTGCAACAACGCCAGCTTGAATCTGCACAACTTCCTGAAACTCAGTTATCGGCAACGCCTGAATAAGCTCGCTCCCAATTATCGCAGTTGAAGCCGTTAAGTCCTTCTGAACAAGCGGTCTTTCAGCAACTACTACAACCTCTTGCCCTATTTCAATCACCGTCGGTTCAAGTTGAAAATCAACCCTTGTCGTAAGGTCAATTGAAACGCGAACATTTTCCTTTACAACGGTTTTATAACCGATAGCCGATGCCTTAACTTTATAAACCCCGGGCGGAACATTTATGATTGTATAATTCCCATCAAAGTCGGTTGCTGCCCCAAGGTATGTCCCTTCAATGATGACATTAACCCCAACGATTGGCTCACCCGTTTGCGCATCTGTGACCTTCCCCGCTATCTTACCCGTGTTTCCTGAAATCGCGAGGATTGGAATTAAAGTCAACAGTAAAACCTTTTTAAAATCCATTGATGACCTCTCCTTAAGTTTAAGGACAAGTTTTTCTTATGACAAGTTCAGGCGTAAATTTTATATGCATTGGTTTCCTAACCCTGTCATTCATCCTCTCAAATAATTTTTCAACAGCGACTTTCCCCATTTCATACATCGGTTGTCTCACTGTTGTCAAACCGAAATCCTTCGCAAGCTCAATATCATCAAATCCAATCACGGCGACATCGTCTGGGACTTTTATCCCGTTTTCGTTCAACGCTTCAATCACGCCAATTGCTTGAATATCGCTTGAAACGAATATAGCTGTCGGTATTCCTTTTTTCCTGTTCAAAAGTTCCATACATGAATTATACCCCGCTTCACGTGTAAATCCATCAAGCTGTGTTTCTTTCGCTTCAACGAAAAATTCCTCGTAAAAATTTTTCCCATAATCAGATAAAGCCTTTTTAAACCCCTCAAACCTTTGTTTAGCAGGGACACTTTCAAGTCGCGCTACAATAATTCCGATTTTTTCGTGCCCAATTTCAATTAAATGCTTCGTCGCAAGATAAGCCCCTTGGAAATTATCAACGCTTATTGAATCAAACTTCGGATGATATGTGTCGACTAAAACGATTGGGATAGTTCGCTGATTGAAATATCCGACATATGATTCCGGAAATCTCATTGAAAAGAAGAGAACACCATCAACCTTTCCGCGATAAGTGCTCTTTTGAAGATAATACTCAACTTGATTTGAAGGGTCATTTACTCCATAAAGGACAAGGTCAAAGCCAAGTTCAGTGATTTTATCTTGAACACCGCGCAGAACTTCAATAAAGAAGTAGCTTGTGAAGAATGGGATGACAGCCGAAATTGCATATGCTTTTTGTTTTGCTAACCTTTGCGCATATGTATGAGGTTGGTAATTTAGTCGGCGGGCTACTTCAAGGACTCTCTTTCTTGTCTTTTCGGAGACATGTGGATTCCCATTTAAAACCCTTGATACCGTCCCGATGCCAACTTTCGCCTCACGAGCTATGTCGTAAATAGTTATCCCATAGAAAACAAAATTATTTTGGAAGTGCTTCCATAAGATAATAAAATTTTTCATTCTTGTCAAGTGAAAACAAACTGCGGATGGCGAATTCATCTCAGTTTGACCTTTGCTTTATTTCCCGCTTGAATCAATTTGGCAATTGTTTTATATTAAAAACAAAAAACCTAAATGAGAAAAATACTACTTCTTTTCCCCTTATCAATTCTAATCTACAGCTGTGCCCCGAAACCATACTATGTTAAGCCAACCGAATGGAAAACCCCTGAGTCAATAGATTCAGTGATAAAATCTTACTCAAAAGATTTAACTGGCTGGAAATTTTTCATTGACCCCGGACATGGCGGTCAAGATAGAAGAAACATTGGGATAAAGAAAAGGGTCGTTGAGGCAGATGTAAATCTAAAAGTTGCGCTTTACCTTCGCGATTTCCTCACTCGCGCCGGTGCGATTGTCTTCATGTCAAGGGAAAAAGATACAACTGTTTCACTTCAAGACAGAGTTAGAATGGCAACTGAAAGTGGTGCTGATATATTTATTTCAATTCATCACAACGCTCAACCTGGCGACCCAAACACTTATTACGCTTCAACATGGTATCACGCTATTGAAGGCGATCCGAGATTTCATCCCTGTAATAGAGATATTGCAAGATATATCCAAAGAGACCTCGCTTTCGCCCTCAGAATATCAGGTTCACTTGCAAGTTTTGATGGGACAATGTCCGACTACATAGTTTATCCTAAACAAGGTTTTTATGTTCTCAGAAATGCAACCATGCCAGCTGTCCTTGTTGAATGCACATTCTTTACAAATGAATATGAAGAAAGAAGGTTAAGCATTGATGAGTTTAACAAAATTGAAGCTTGGGGAATCTTTAAAGGTCTTGCAAAGTATATAATGGCTGGGATACCGAAAATTGAAATTTTATCAGACACGATTTTAACAACAACCAAACCAACCCTAATTTTAAAAGTCACCGATAAATCGGGCATTGATAAGCAAAGCATAACGATAAAGGTTGATTCGGTGATGATTCCAAAAGATTTCATAACCGCAGTTGAAAATAAAAATTTCGCTCTCATCCTCTTCACCCCTAATTTCAATTTGACTTATGGAGAACATACAATTGATGTCATTGTAAGAAATAAAAATGGTAATCATTCATTTCCCTTCAAGAGAAAAATTTACATCACAAACAAAAAATTGACACAGCCATGATGAACTACATATGGCTTGCCCTAATTGCGATTGGAATCTTAACAGCTATCGGGACCGACATTTATGAAATATCAGTCAACAAGTATAGAAACGGCGTGGAGTTTCAAGCCGTTGTCGAACTTGAAGATGAGTTTAAATTTGACACGCAGTTGAAAGGAAATTTAAATGTTGATGGGGAATACTTTAAAAACTTTTACTCGCTTAAAAATTTTAACTCCAAATCAATTGGAAATGAAGTTTTGGTCAATATCAATCAAGATGGGAAAGGTGTTGCAATAGTTAAAATTACCGAAACAACGCCCGAATTTTGGAAGTTGATGGCGAAAGGGAAAGGGGTCAACACAGATAAACTTATGGCAAATATTTTAAATTTTGAGAAACTTGAAAATGGGAAATACAAAGTTTCGCTTGTGTTTGAGAAAATTTCGTTCGTCAAAATGAAGCAGATTTTAAACGCTGTGATTGAATACTCTGACATCGCTGTAAAAATTGCGATCGGTTTGATCGGTGTAATGGCTTTGTGGCTTGGGATTATGAAGATAGGGGAATTAGCTGGGCTAATAAGTTTGCTTGCCAAGATAGTGAAACCGCTGACACGGCGTATTTTCCCCGATATTCCACCCGAGCACCCAGCGATAGGTGCAATTATAATGAACATCTCCGCAAATATGCTTGGGCTTGGCAACGCAGCAACACCCCTGGGCTTAAAAGCAATGGAAGAGCTCCAAAAGTTGAATCCGAAAAAAGACACAGCAAGCGATTCAATGATAACTTTCCTAGTGATAAATACAAGCGGTATGACTTTAATCCCGGCTACAGCGATTGCTGTAAGAGCTGCGCTTGGTTCAGGTGACCCTGCTGCGATAATAAGCACAACAATAGTCGGTGGTTTCGCAGCAACAATTGCCGGAATTACATCGGCTAAAATTTTACAACGGCTAAAAATTTTTAGAAAAGAGCTTGAAGAAAATGAAAATCAAAAGGAGGCGCAAGGATGAGCTTCAAAGAGATAATGAACATAATCTCTGTAATTGCAATACCATTTGTAATTTTTTTCTTTCTGTTATACGGCTTTGCAAAAAAGATCAAGGTTTATGAGTCATTCGTTGAAGGCGCTAAGGAGGGTTTCAATGTCGCCGTGAGAATAATTCCATATCTTGTTGCGATGCTTGTTGCAATTGGAATCTTCAGAGCAAGCGGTGCTATGGATGTTTTCGTAGCGATTTTAAGCCCACTTACAAATTTAATCGGATTTCCAGCCGAAGCCCTGCCAATGGCATTGATGCGACCCCTTTCAGGAAGTGGTTCACTTGGAATAATGACAGAGATAATGAAAACTTACGGACCCGATTCTTTCCTCGGGCTTCTTGTCTCTACAATGTATGGAAGCACAGAGACGACATTTTATGTTCTCGCTGTTTATTTTGGGTCGGTGAATATAAGAAGGACAAGACACGCCGTCCTTGCAGGTGTGATTTCGGACATAACGGGCTTGATTACTGCATTTTTTATTTGTAAATTAGTTTTCGGATGAAAAAAACTTAAATAAAAAAAGAGGTAAAAAATGAAACGGCTAATTATTTTCGTCCTTTTATTATCAATTTTAAACCCCGTGCTTTCGCAACGCAGAGTTCAAAGGGACACACAGCCAATAAGACCTCAAACAAGTGGAGAAATCGCCGGAGGGCTTGGCTTATCTTGGTTTGATGGTAAACCATATTATCTGTTAAATATCTCCCCGGAACTTGCCTTCGGAAAATTTGGAATCGGATTTGATGTAAACCTTAGGATTGGGGTTAACGATGGGAAAATAAGAAGCGAAGATTGGAATGAATTTTATGATTTTTTAAGGGCGATAAGATATGTCAGATACGGCTTAAAAGGTGACCCGTTTTATGCTCGCATCGGAGCACTTGACTATGCTCGGCTTGGGCACGGAACGATAATTTATTACTACAAAAACAATGCAAGCTACGATGATAGGAAGGTCGGGCTTGAATTTGATGTTGACTTCGGAAAATTTGGATTTGAATCCGTAACAAGCGACTTAAGAAGAGTTGGTGTTTTCGGGGTGCGTGGATACGTCAGACCTTTAAAGCTTACACCCGCTGGCGAAATCCCAGTTATTGGAAACCTTGAACTTGGAGCAACATACGCAACCGATTTTGATAAAGATGCACTCGCACGCTATGACTCAATACAAAGAAAAATAGTCAGAGATGGCAAAAAACCAGACATAATTGGATTTGATATTGGACTTCCAATAATTAGAACAAAAATTTTTGGATGGGACCTTTACTTTGATTATGTCAAGTTCTTGAACTACGGCAGTGGCATCGCTTATGGAACGATTTTTGATTTTAAAGGTCTTGGCATCTTAAACATTAACGCCAAAATTGAGAGAAGAAATTTCGGCGACCAATTCCTGCCAAGCTACTTTAACTATTTCTATGAAATTGAAAGGTTCAACCTTCGTGACACCGTTAACGCAACGAGCAAACTTATAGCGTTGCAAAACGCTAAAAAAACAGCCGGAACTTACGGCGAGTTGATTTTCACAATTCTCGGGCAATTACAAGTCGTTGGAAGTTATCAACAGCTTGACGCAACTCCAGAAAGCGGAACTTTACATTTTGACCTCAAAATACCTCAAGTTTTACCGACAATTGTCATTGATGCAGGATATGATAAGGTAAACATTAAAGATCTGAGAGATGCTTTTAAACTTGATGAGCGTTCGCTTCTGTATGCACAAGTTGGATATAAGCCAGTAAAATATATAATCGTGAGCATGTTTTATCAATGGACTTTTAAGCCAGTGAGAACGGACAATGGGACTAAGTATGAAGTTCAAAAGAGAGTTGAGCCGAGAGTTTCATTTGTTTTTCCGTTCGGGACAAAATAAAATTTCGGGGCGTCAATATGACGCCCCTGTTTCAGCATAAAGGTCATCAAAAGCTACAACATGGTCACCGGAGTTTAAAATTGTTAAAATCAGCGTTGTTTCCGCTGCCATCCCAGAGGAGAAGGCAAGTGCAAATTTTGCAACTTTTTTGTCAATGACAATATCAAGTGGAAGGATAATTTTCCCATCCCTAACTTTCGCCTCTACATAAGACATTTCAAGATTTTTCCCCCTATAATCAACCCTTGAGATGACCTTAGGTTGAGCCTCTATGATCGGGTTTTTATAAGATGGGATAGACTTGGCAAGCATAACGATCGTAAATATAGCAATTGATGCCAGAATTATAATTGAATAAATTTTGTTTGCTCCTCGGTTTTTTCGTTCATTTAAAATTTTTTCCCTTTTGCTTCGCAAAACTTTGAGCTCAAAGCCACAATTTACACAGAAATTCGCCTCAGAATTAACTTTATTCCCACAACTTGGACAGAAATTCAAAGACATTGTTTCCCTCCATTTTTATTTTAATTCAAGTTTGCGTCCGTATTTACACCAAAGTTTTGATTAACCGCAATTATAACATCGTCAACATCTTCACCGGCTATCAACCTTTCAGTGATGAAATTCTTTTGCTCAAAGGTTGCAAAAAATATCGCTAAACCCTCAATAAAACCAAGCCCAACACCAAGAGCTATGGGATGAACTCTTTGATAAGTCATCTTATCCTCCTTTTAATTTGTTTCGTTCTATCATTAACGACTAAATCAAGAGAAATCAACCGTGTGCAAGAATGCCACCGTAAAACCCAGCGATCAGAACCAGAATTAAAGCAATTACACCTATAACCCAGGAAATTTTTTTCAATTTCTTAACACTTAAGAACAAAAACCACACCCATATTGAAATCACCGTTGCTATCCCAAGATTCCTATGCGTTTCAACCACCCATTCTTTTGATGTATTTTCAAATGCGGACCCCTGCGAAACACCTGTCAAATATGCTAAAATGCCAAACAATCCCGCAAGAAAAACAAGAACACTAACTAAGTCTAAAATCTCACGCCGTTTAAACCCCAGAAGAGTAAATATAAACCCTGCAACGACAAAAGCTATCGGGAAATGAATAATCTTGTTATGAATATGCTCAAATAGTGTTATTTTCAAGTCAATTCTGTATGGCTCAATCTGCGCAACACTGCTATCACTTTGAAGCACTTTTACAGAATCCTTTTTTCCATGTCTTTCTTTCCCGTGCGAAAAAACCAAGGCAAATGATAAAGCGAGCAGAAAAAGCAACAAAGTGAGGTATCTAAACTTATTCATCGGATTCCTCCTCTCTTTCTTGAATGTATCTCTCGGGCTCTTTTTCAAATTCTTCCTTACAGTAAAGAGAACAAAAATAGTATGTCTTCCCTTTATACCTAACCTTAAAAACGGCTTCACTTTCATTTACCTCCATTCCGCAAACGGGGTCTCTAAGCATTTTAAATCTCCCTTTTACTTTTTAAAAAACAGCACCCCTGGGGAAAACAATTAGGGATGCAAGAAAAGCATCAATGCATATGTTCCTTCTTCTCCATCCCTTCCTTTTCCCTTCCCTGCATCATCTTTTTCATCATCCTCATCATGTTTTTACCGCCCATCATCATCTCACACATATTTTCAGCCATTGCAGTGTCCTTCTCAGCATAAGACATGAGGCGATCCATCATCATATCTCTTGCGTGTTTGTCAGCTATAGCCTTATCCAGAAGTTTTATCATAAGTCCGTGATTACCCACGATGTAATTTAAAATTTCATCAATGGTTTTTGCATCCTTAAAAATTTCCTCTGCCCTTTTCTGCTGTTGTGCAAAGGTTAAACCAACCGCGAGAATCATACCGATAAGAAGCGAAAGAAAAATTTTGTCTTTCATGTTAATTTGTCTTTTTGTTTTTTAATTTCAATTCGCACCGCAGAACCCACACTGATGTTAGAATCGCATTCTCATTCCCGCTCCATTTGCTCAGTTTTAATCTCTTTTCTCAAGCTCCAGCTTCTCCAAATAAGATAAATCGCTGGATAAACAATTAGCTCAAGTATAAAACTTGTGACAACCCCACCAACCATTGGTGCAGCAATTCTTTTCATCACATCGGCACCTGTCCCGTGACTCCACATTATAGGCAAAAGCCCAGCAATTATCGTAAAAACAGTCATCGCCTTTGGTCTCACTCTTTTTACAGCACCATGATAAATTGCCTCTTTTAAGTCATCAATTGTCCTCAATAACCCCTTTCTCTTCCACTCCTCATAAGCAAGGTCAAGATAAAGAAGCATTACGACACCGGTTTCAGCATCAAGCCCAGCAAGAGCTATTATTCCCACCCATACAGCAACACTCATATTATAACCAAGTATGTAGAGAAGCCATATAGCTCCGACAAGCGAAAACGGCACAGCGAGAAAAACTATGAGCACCTTTGTAACTGATTTCGTGTTGAGATAAATTATGACGAAAATTAAAAGCAATGTTGCCGGGATTATATAGTAAAGTTTCTGTTTCGCTCTCTCCATATATTCAAACTGACCACTCCAGCTGATCGTGTATCCGGGCGGAAGTTTGACATTTTCCTTTACCGCCTGTTGTGCCATTCTCACATAAGTCCCGACATCGTAATCCCTAAAATCAACATAGATCCAAACATTTGGTCTCGTGTCCTCGCTTCTGATTACCATTGGACCTTTTTTAATTTCAATATCTGCAAGTTGAGTTAAAGGAACTTGCGCCCCTGTTGGAGTTGGAACGAGAATTCGTTTCAAATTCTCAATATTATCCCTTAACTCTCTCGGATACCTTATACTAACAGGATAACGTTCAAGCCCTTCAACAGTTGTAGTAATTTCCATCCCACCAATTGCAGTCATAATAACATCTTGAACATCTCCAACAGTTAAACCATATCTTGCCGCCTCCTCTCTTTTGATTTTAAAGTCAACATAATTCCCACCAAGTATCCTTTCTGAATAAGCTGAAACCGTTCCAGGAACTTTTCTTATCACCGCTTCAATTTCTTTCCCTATCTCTTCAAGTGTTTTCAGATCTGGACCGGCAACCTTTATTCCTACCGGTGTTCTTATCCCAGTTGAAAGCATATCAATTCTAGTTTTTATAGGCATAGTCCAGGCATTTGACAAACCCGGGATTTGAAGTGCTTTATCCATCTCTTTTACAAGTTTTTCAGGTGTCATCCCCGGTCGCCATTCTTTTTCTGGCTTCAACATTATTGTTGTCTCAATCATATCAAGACCAGCCGGGTCGGTTGCTGTCTCAGCCCTCCCAATTTTACCGAAGACATGATGAACCTCAGGAAATTGCTTTATAATTTTATCCGTTTGCTGTAAAATTTCTCTCGCCTTCGTGATTGAAATACCAGGCAAAGTCGTCGGCATATAAAGAAGATCGCCTTCCCATAACGGGGGCATAAATTCCGAACCAATTTTTGAATAAGGAATATAAGTCAACGCAAGAATTAACACTGTCGCCACTATAACAAGCCACTTGAACCTCAAAGCAAAATGTAAAACGGGATGATAAATCTTCATCAAAAATCTATTTATGGGATTTCTCTCCTCAGGTGGAATCTTCCCCCTGATGAGATATCCCATCAGAATTGGGACAATCGTGATTGATAAAATTGCAGCTGCAGCCATTGAATATGTCTTTGTATAAGCAAGTGGCTTGAACAATCGCCCCTCCTGTGCTTCAAGTGCAAAGACCGGAAGGAATGAAACTGTGATAACGAGCAGAGAGTAAAAAAGCGATGGACCAACCTCCTTTGAAGCGTCAAGTATTATCTTCCAGTGGTCTTTCTTGCCAGAATCACGCTCAAGATGTTTGTGCGCATTTTCAATCATAATTATCGCAGCATCAACCATAGTGCCAATTGCAACTGCGATACCGCCAAGCGACATTATGTTAGCATTTATCCCCTGAATTTTCATTATGATAAAGGAAATCAAAATCGCCGTCGGAAGCGTGAAAATAGCTACAAATCCACTTGTAAAATGAAATAAGAACAAAAAACAAACAAGGGCAACAATGAGTGACTCCTCAATCAGTTTCTCTCTTAAAGTTGCAATTGACCTTTTAATCAGCTCAGATCTATCATAAACGGTTATGATTTTAACATCATCAGGCAATCCTGATTTCAACTCTTCAAGTTTTCTCTTCACCCCTTCAATAACTTTTAAAGCATTTTCACCATGCCTCATCACTATTATTCCACCTACAACTTCACCCTCACCGTTAAGCTCTGCAATTCCCCGCCTCATCATCGGTTCAATAGAAATCGTAGCTATATCACCAAGATAAATCGGCGTCCCGGCACCAAAAATTCTATTCCGTGAAACTATCTCATGTGAAGAAAGCATTTCCGAACCCATATTTGCGCTTCCCATACCAATTCCAGACATCTCAGCCATAGGAGCTTGTGTCATAACCTTTGCCATTTTCTCAGAAGATGTACTTACCCCAACTGGGATTTTCTTTATGTCTTCAATTGTCTTTATGTATCCAAGCCCACGAATCATATACTCCATCTCACCCATCTCTATTACCTCACCACCGACATCATTATTACTTCGCTTAATCGCCATCACCACCTGACTTAGCGGTATGTTGTAAGCAAGGAGCTTATTCGGATCAATTGTTATCCTGTAATTTTTCACATATCCACCGATGCTTGCAACCTCACTCACGCCTTCAACGCTTGTGAGTGCATATCTGAGATACCAATCCTGAATTGAACGAAGCTCGCTTAAATCCCTTTTATCCGATACAAGAGCATACATATAAACCCATCCAACACCAGTTGCATCTGGACCAAGCGCTGGAACAACTCCCTTAGGTAGTTTATTCATTGCATAGTTTAAATACTCAAGCACACGACTTCTCGCCCAATAAAGGTCTGTCCCATCCTCAAAAATCACATAGACAAGCGAAAAACCAAAAAATGAATACCCACGCACAACCTTTGACTTCGGAACGGAAACCATTGCAGTCGTAAGCGGGTATGTAATCTGTTGTTCAACAATCTCAGGCGATTGCCCCGGATACTGAGTGTAAATTATCACCTGAACATCACTTAAATCAGGAATCGCATCTATCGGAATTGTCTGAATTGAGTAAATCCCCGCAAGTATTGCGAAGATGACGGTTATCACGACGATAAACTTATTGTTTACTGACCACTCAATTATTCTTTGAAGCATTTGAACTAAAACTTTTATTTTTGTTTAAGATATTTCTCTGGATTTGCCTTGAACTTCTCCATATCAGACTTCATGCAGAAGTAATACTTTTTGCCCTTATAAACGAAAGAAAGTTCCTCATCCGGCTCAACTTCCATCCCGCAAACAGGGTCAATAACTTCTCCAACAGTTTCTTGTTTTACTTTACTATCTTTTTCCATATGATTTTCATGCTCCATATTATGATCCTTATGCTCCTCCGTTTTTCCATCCGGTTTGCCCTCCTCTGGGAGCATTGAGCTACCATGTTGATGTGTCAATTGAGCGAGTGCGGACTTAAGATTGCTTTCGGAGTCAATGAGGAAATGAGATGATATCACTATGTTCTCATTTTCACGAAGACCATCAAGGACTTGATAATAACCATCAGCAAGGACACCAAGCTTTACCTCAACTGATTTAAACCTTCCTCCTCCAAGCGCCACGACAACAATATCACGGGTCCCTGTCCTTATAACCGACTGCTCCGGGACAACAAGAGCATCAATTGCAACCTTTGATTTTATGTTAACATTTACATACATATCTGGTTTCAGAAGATAACCCGGGTTTTCAAATTCAAGTCGCACCTTCACAGTTTTCGTCTCCGGCTGAAGGAACGGATAAACATATACTACCTTGCCCATCAAAATTTTCCCCGGGATATAAGAAATCTCAACCTCTGCATCTTCCCCAACTTTGACCCAAGGCAACTCATATTGATAAATATCAGCATAAATCCACACGCTTGATAAATCAGCAATTTTCATCAAGTTCATACCTGGCGAAATTTTCATCCCAAGAAAGATATTTTTCTCAACAACTACACCGTCAACAGGGGAATAGAGCGTCAATGTCTTACGAATCTGCTTCGTTTTTTCAAGTTCTGTTATTTGTTCCTCAGTTATATCCCAGTAAAGAAGTCGCTTCTTTGCACTTTCAACAAGTTGATTCGCACCTTCAATTATATTCGGGTCATTGCTCTTTGAGACACTTTGCTTGTAATTTATCGCTTGGAGATATTCCTCTTGCGCAGTTACAAGCTCTGGGCTGTAAATTTCAAACAATGGCTCACCCTTTCTGACAAACTTGCCAGTATAATCAACATAGAGCTTTTCAATCCAACCGGAAACCTTCGTCGTGAGCATAGCAATTTTCCTTTCATTATAATCAACTCTGCCTATCGTTCTTATCGTCTTTGTAAGCTTCATCCTCTTAACTGGCTCAATTTTAACACCTATATTTTGAACCACAGCAGGGTCAATCCTCACTACCCCCTCCTCTACTTCCTCCTCTCCCTCGTAAACCGGGACAAGGTCCATACCACAATCCGGTGCTTTCCCCGGCTTATCACTCGTTATCCAAGGATGCATCGGGTCTTTATAGTAAAGAATTTTTTTCTCCGATTTTAAAATTGCTGTTTTTGATTGCCCTTCTTCTCTACCTGGAAATTTTTTCCCAATCAAGTAACCACCAATTGATGAAATAAATGCGATGAAAATAACTGTTAACATCAACTTAAACTTCATTTTGAAATTTCCATTTTGTTTTAAAAAATCCTTTTCCCAATCAGCTTTTCAATTTCAGCAAGTTTGCCGTGATATTCGGAGAAAACTTTCTCATACTGAATTTGATATTTGTAAAGGGACATGAAATTATCAACAAGCGTCATAAAGTCAATTTTTCCAACTTGATAACCGACAAGCCCAATGTTTAAATTTTGTGTCGCCTGCGGTATTAGACCATTCTTGTAAAGGTCAATTAGCTTTGCTTTCTCCTCAATTTCATTGAGCGCTTCTTGGATCATCCTTGATATCTCGTTTCTAACGGATAAAAGCTTCGCCTCAGATTGCATTATAGCTATCGCTGTCTCCTCAACCTTTAAATTTTGCTTCCTCCAGAAAAAGACAGGTAAATTTAACCCTATTGAAAAACTTAACATATCAAGCGCCTTAACGCCTGTCGGCTCAATCGCAGAACGCTGACCATATGAAAATCTGATCTCAAAATCAGGTATCAACTCTTTCCTTGCAAACTCGTTCATAAACCTATCTTTCTCAACCATCTTCCTCATCGCAATCACCATAGGATTATTCTCAAATGCAATCCTTTCAATCTCATTATAGGCTAAGGAAAACTCAACCAATTTTAACTCTTCGGGAACATAAACCGAATCCATCGGCTTCCTGTAAAGTAAGGCATTGAACCTCGCTATAAGGTCTTTTCTCTTTCTTTCCATACGGATGAGTTCATCCGTCATCTTTGAAAGCTCAACTTGTGCTTTCAAAACATCCTGTTGAATCCCCTGCCCGGTTGCAAACCTAGTTGATGTTATCTTAACAAAGTCCCTAAGCAAATCTATTGACCTTTTCGTGATCTCAATTGCTCTTGTCATATAATAAATCTCAAAATAAAGCATTTTAATCTCAGCGATCATCTCAATTCGCTTCAACTCATAAACTTCCCTTGCTATCTCATAATCCTTCTGCGCCATCTTACTCATCAATGAATACTTCCCCGGATACATAAGCATTTGTTTTATCCCAATTTCTTTCATCGTCATCATATCCATCGCAAAGCTTAAATTCGTCGGCAAGTTTGCTACCCCAAGCATCAACATTGGGTCAGATGGCGTGCCAACCTGTTTAATCCTTCTCTCTAATGCATCAACTTGAAATTTGTAAGATTTCAATTCTGGGTTATTTTCAAGCGCCAGATTTATGTAATCGTCAAGCGTCTGCGAAAAGGCAAAGTATGAAAATATAAGGACCAAAACACCGATGGTTAAACGCATAATTATTTAGCGGAATTTGTTTTAAAGCAAAATAAAAATAAGTTAAAAAGAAAAAGCGGACATTTTTAAATGAGGAGGGAACAATTCATCAAAGGTATTTTTAACCCCAGCAGTGGTTTGAAGCTATAAAAGAGTGAAAAGTTGATAGGACGCTCAAACTTTGGAAGAAAATCGGAAGGGATAAAACTTGTGGAAATTACCTTGACTACTTCATCTTTTGAGATTGAAAATTCATTAACCTTTCCTTTCTCAAATGTTTTCGTCTCGCAACAAAGATTTTCAATGCTGTTAAAATAAACTCCCCCATCTAAACCCGCCTCACAATAACATGTCATTTGGAGGTCTTCCATATCAAATATCTTGCAATCCTTTAAAATAACGGAGTAAGGAATCGTCCCAAGCAGAAAAACAAGTAGCACAACTATGTTGATAAACCTTTTCACTTTCGCCTTAATCTTTGAATTTTCTCACAAGGATATAACAAAAAAATTGAGAATATAAGTTCCATTTCAATAAAACTCGCCCTCGGCGGGGAATTTTCCACTTTTGACATCTGCGATATAATTTTCAAACGCACTTTTTATAACTTTTGCAAGTTCAGCATATCTTCGCACAAATTTCGGCTTAAACTCCTCAAAAAGTCCAAGCATATCATAAACCACCAGAACTTGTCCATCGCAATGCGGACCAGCTCCGATCCCAATGGTTGGGATTTTGACGGACTCTGTCACCCTTTTCGCCAGTTCAGCTGGTATTTTTTCAAGCACGATTGCAAAAGCACCAGCTTTCTCAAGTTCAATCGCATCATTTAAAATTTTTTTCGCCTCGCTCTCATCCACACCTCTAACATCATAACCACCAAACTTATGGATGCTCTGTGGTGTCAAGCCGAGATGACCCATAACAGGGATTCCAATTGATGTCAATTTGCTCACAACTTCAATTATTTCACTTCCCCCCTCAAGCTTCACGCCTTCTGCACATGTCTCTTTCAAAACTCTACCGCAATTTTTCACCGCCTCCTCAATGCTAACTTGATAAGAAAGAAATGGCATATCAACGATGACCATTGCTCTTTTAACCCCCCTACAAACCGCCTTTGTGTGATAAATCATATCATCAAGCGTCACTGGCAATGTCGTCGCATGTCCTTGGAAGACATTCCCAAGTGAATCACCAACAAGTATGACATCAATCCCTGCCTCATCAAGTAACTTTGCGATCAAAAAATCATAAGCTGTCAGCATTGCTATTTTCTCACCCCGTTCCTTCATTTCAAGTAATTTCTTGGTCGTAACTTTCTTCATATGCTTAAAAAATCTTTTTTATCAAACTTTGCACCGAATCTCATTTCAAACCCGCTTCGCAACACATCCGCGACCTCATCAAAACTCACATCACGACCAAGTATCTCGTTAAGGCAAATCGTCTTATTTTCAATTTCGCCCTTAATCTCTTCAATTATTTCAACTTTATCTGTTTTTAAAAACTCCGGCAATTTCTTGTGAAAATCACCGATCAAAATTGAACCGTGTTGTAAAACGACATCACCGTATCTTCTCTGTGCACTTCCGACGAGCTTGCGACCTTTATATTTCACTTCATACTTTGAGGTTATAGCAAAGCACGGGATTGAGCGATAATCTTTATAGGATTTTACAAAGTCAGGCATTGAGATTTCAAGTTCAACTTCCACACCGAGGAGATTTAACCCCGAAACTATTGCTTCACTTATAAGGTTATAAATTTCAATCACGCTTTTCCCTTTTGAGTTCATCACAACGGAATATGTTAATTCCTCGGCGTGAAGTATCGCCCTCCCCCCAGTCGGTCTTCGGACTATGTCAAAGCCAAAACTTTTTATCTTTTCAATGTCAAAAATTTCAATGTTTTGATTATATCCGATTGAAATCGCATACGGCTTCCAACCGTAAACTCTTAACACAGGTGGAATCTCCCCCTTTGAAAATAAATCAACCAAAAACTCGTCAAATTTCATATTGAAATCTCCAGGCTTAAAGCCAGTGTTTAAAAAAAGCCACTTTTCAGTCATAAGGTCCTCTTATAATTCCACGCTGACTTGTCTCAATGAAATTAATGATGTTTTGAATCTCAGGTGTTGGTTCAAATTCATCTTTCAACTTCTTCAAAGCTTGTGAGACATTGAGATTTGATTGATAAATTACCCTATAAGCATTTTCAATCCTTTCAATTGTCTCCTTTGGGAAATTTCTCCTTTTCAATCCGACAATGTTAAGCCCTTCAAATCTCAACGGTTCTCTTGCAGCCATTATATAAGGTGGGACATCTTTGGGGACCCTCCATCCGCCTCCAACTATTGAATGTTGACCAATCCGAACGAATTGATGCACCGGGACAAGCCCACCGATTATAACATAATCTTCAACCGTTACATGACCTGCGAGGTTTACAGCATTAGCCATTATGACATTGTTCCCTATAACGCAATCGTGCGCCACATGGACATAAGCCATCAATAGGCAATTACTTCCTATAACTGTCTTTCCAGAGTGTGCTGTCCCTCTGTTAAGTGTGCAAAACTCACGAATAATTGTGTTGTCACCTATCTCAAGCGTTGTATCTTCACCCTTAAACTTCAAGTCCTGAGGTATTGAACCGACGGATGCACCATGAAAAATCTTGCAATTTTTCCCTATCCTCGTCCCGTTACCTATAAAAACATTTGAACCTATTTCCGTCCCATCCCCGATAATAACATCGTCTTCAATCACTGTGAAAGGACCAATTTTTACATTCTCCCCGATTTTTGCGTAAGGGCTTACAACCGCCCTCGGATCAATAAATGTGCTCATGAATCCTTTTCAATCGTTTGTTCATTTGATGTAAATTCTGGTTTTGTAACAATAGCAGCCATCATCTCAGCTTCTGCGACAAGCTTGCTGTCTACATAGGCACGACCATACATCGTGCAATACTTACTTCTTCTTTCAACCATCTCCACTTCATATATCAAGGTATCACCAGGGAAAACAGGTCGCCTAAACTTTGCATTTTTTATAGCCATGAAATAAACATATCTATTTTCCATTGATTCCTCTCCATTCAAAAGCAAAATTCCGCCCGTTTGAGCCATTCCTTCAATTATCAAAACACCAGGCATTATCGGATGCCCTGGGAAATGTCCTTGAAAGAAAAATTCATTCCCCGTGACATTTTTCACCCCGATTATCTTTTCACCCATCTTAAAGTCAACTATTTTATCAACGAAAAGAAAAGGATACCTATGTGGCAAAATTCTTTGAATTGCGTTTATGTCAAATACAATCCCTTCCTTTTTCTCAAATTGATACTTCTTTACAAGCTTCTTCTGGAGATAAAGTTTTCTTATCTTCCTCACAAATTCAATATTGCTTGCATGCCCGGGTCTTGCTGCAAGGATTTGAGCCCTCATCGGCGCCCCGACAAGAGCAAGGTCGCCAAGTAAATCAAGAAGCTTATGTCTTGCTGGCTCGTTCTTAAAGCGAAGTGGTTTGTTATTCAAAATACCATTGCTACCAAGAAAAACAACTTCATTTAAACCAAACTTCCTGCTCAATCTATCTATCTCCTCCCGCGACAATTCCCTGTCAACAATCACAATTGCATTATCAAGATTCCCACCGCGTATTAATCCCTGCTCGTAAAGCATTTCAACTTCGTGTAGGAAACAAAATGTCCTTGCCGGGGCAAACTCTGTGACAAATTCTTTCTCAAGCGAAAATAAACCGGTGTGTTGGCTTCCAAGCGCTGGATTTTTATAATCAATCATAATCGTTATCCTGAAATCATCCAATGGCAAAGCAGCGATGTCAACCCCTTTGCTTTCATCCGAATAAAGAATCGCTTGATCAATTATAAGATAATCTTTGGGCTCGTCTTGTTTTTCAATTCCAGCTTCAAGCAAAGCATCAACAAAAGGTTTCGCACTGCCATCACCAACAGGTGGCTCAATTGAATCAAGCTCAATCAATATATTATCAATTTGAAGCCCCGCTATAGCAGCAAGGACATGCTCAACGGTGTGGACCCTAACTTCACCTATTCCAAGCGTAGTCCCACGGCTGACATCAACTACATATTCAACAAGTGCTGGAATTTCAGGTGAACCGCCGAGATCAATTCTTTTAAACCTTATCCCAAAATTTGACGGTGCGGGTTTAAAAGTTATAGTGCACCTTTGTCCTGTGTGTAAACCAACCCCGGATAAAGAAACCGGCTTTTTTATCGTCTGTTGCTGAACTAACATCTTCAACCTCCCAAAACTAATTTTTCAATTTTAGTTTTTAATTCACGAAACTCCTTTATTAATTCCGGAAGCTGCCTTATCGCTCCCTCAATCCTTAAAGCAAGCGAATGTTCACGCGCTGGGTATCCGAAATAAACTTTTCCAGGTTCGGTTATTGATTTTGAAACACCTGATTGAGCTGCTATCGTCGTCCTGTCAGCAATCTCTATATGACCCACAATGCCAACTTGACCGGCAAGTACACAATTTTTTCCAATCCTTGTGCTACCAGCAATACCCGTCTGAGCAGCAATAACTGTATTCTCTCCTATTACGACATTGTGAGCTATCTGAATTAAATTGTCAAGTTTAGCACCTCGCTTTATAATCGTCTCTCCAAGCGTAGCACGATCAATTGAACAATTTGAACCAATTTCAACATCATCTTCAATCACGACTATACCAACCTGAGGGATTTTCTCATATGTCCCGTCAGGTCTGGGGGCAAATCCAAAACCATCACTTCCAATCACGGTTCCAGAGTGAATTATAACACGATTGCCAATTTTGCATTTATGATAAACCGTAACATTTGGATAGATCAAGACATCACCACCAATTTCAACATCATCACCGATGACGACCCCGTGCATTATAACTGAATTATCCCCGATTTTAACCCTTTCACCAATTACGACATTTGCACCTATACGAACATTTTTACCTAAAACAGCCGTTTTTGAAACCACCGCTGTTTGATGTATCCCAGGAGGAAGCAGTTCCAACGGCGGATTCAAAATTTTTAACACCTTCACAAATGCATAATACGGATCATCCACGAGGAGCAAAGATAAATCATCCCTTCTCCTTTGAAAATTTTTCGCAACTATAACCGCCGAAGCTTTCGTCGTCTCAAAAAACTTTTCATATTTGGGATTAGCTATGAAAGTAATATCACCTTTACTGGCATTTTGAATTTCTGAAACTTTATTAATTTCAACATCAGCGTCACCCACAATTTCACAGTTTAAATAACTTGCGATTTCCTTCAATTTCATCGCAATTGCAAAAGTTTATTTAGGACTTTCTGTGTAAGGTCATATTTTTCGTTTGCGTACAAAAGCAAAATCTCTCCACTTTTATCAAAAACGAAATCAAAACCCTCTTCAAGTGCGACTTCTTTTATTGCGTTGAAAATTTTACTCTGCACCGGTTTAATCAACTCATCTTGTTTCCGGTAAAGTTCACCATCCGGACCGAATTTTTGCATTTGAAACTCGGCTATTTTTCTGTCAAGCTCGGAAAGTTCCCTTTCCATTTGCGCTCTCGCTTCATCCGTCAATATAAGTTTTCTCCTCTCATACTCGTCATATTTTGATTTCCATTCGTCTTTCATCCTTTGGAGTTCATCTTGCCATTGTTGAACAAGTGCATCAATTTTCCTTTGCGCCTCCTGAGCCTCGGGAAGCTGTTTCATTATCGTTTCTGAATCAACATAACCCACCTTCACCTGTGAAAATAAAGGCAATGAAAGCACAAGAACAAATAACAGAAGAAATCTTTTCATTTAGATTTACTCCCTCTTGTTAATTTGTCAAGTACTTTGAAAGTTATATCAAACTGCTTATCAGCGTAAAGCAATATCACATCCCCCGCCTTGTCAAAAACGAAATTTAACTTCTCTTCCCTTGCAACTTCCTCAATGGCATCAATTATCTTATCCCTTAAGGGTTTAAGACGCTTTTCTCTTTCCTGTTCAAACTCACCTTGAGGTCCGAGCTTTTGATTCCTGTATTCAAAAATTTTCTGTTCAAGTTCCATTATTTCCCTCTGCATACTTTCCTTTGCTTGCGGATTCAACATCGCCTCTTTCTTCTGATACTCATCAAGTTTGCTCTGGTATGTCTTGACCATCTTGTCAAGTTCACTTTGATATTTCTGCAAAAGGTTATCAAGTTCCCTCTGTATTTTCTGCGCTTCTGGAAGTTGCTGGAGTATAACTCCGGAATCAACATAACCAATTCTTATCGTTGCTTGTTGAGCAAATACAGCGGAAGTGAAAAATAAAATTAATGCTAAGACGAAAAAGTTTTTCCTCATCATTTCTCCATAGTTTAGTTTTTGAATTAAAAACCTCTCCCAAATTGGAAATGAAAGTGCCACCCATCCGGCTTTCCATCTTTAGGAAATACATCATCAAAGCCATAACCGTAATCAAATCCAATCAATCCGATCGGCTGCATATGCAAACGAACACCAAAACCAATTGACCTTTTCAAATCAAATAGATTAACCTGTCTTGTCCTAGCCCAAGCGTTTCCCGCTTCAGCAAACAGAAGCAAGTAAATTGGCATTGGATTCATAGTGACACCAAATCTTAACTCAGTTGTGTATTTCATTAAAATTTTCCCCTCAGGCACACGACTTGGTGTTGTCCCAATTGACATATCTTCATATCCTCGCAAAGGTATAACAGCTATATAACCAAGTCCAGTCCCACCCATTGAAAACATCTCAATAGGCGGAATAAATGCACCACGATAAAAACCATCCACATAACCCCAATCAAATGAATTATACCAGACAAGCTTGCTCCAATTAAAAACCCTACTAAACCACTCCGAACTCAAATAAATTTTGAAATAATCAGTATTACCAGGAAGTATCGGACCACCTGAAATCTCAGTTGAGAGAGAAAAGTTTGAACCAATGGTCGGGAAAATTGGATTGTCTATGCTGTTTCTTGAGATAACTTGCGTAAAACTAAACTGACTCCACTTGCCCTCCCTATAATATCCACCTGTTCCACTGACATTATAAAGTTGAAATCTAAACATATAATCCACCCTGAAATAATCATCTGGCCATCTCAATCTTCTACCTAAATTTACCGACCCCCCTGTTTGTCTTAGGTCATAAGTAAAAGCATACCTTGTATCAACAATGTTAAATCCAATTGAAGTCGGTGTATCTTTAAACCAAGGTTCTCTAAAACCAAGGCTAAAGGTCCTGTAATCATATCTTCCAAAAACCCATTCAAAATTAAGCATTTGTCCATCCCCGCCACGCCATGGCTCAGAAATTGAAAAGTTATTGAAGGTAACACCTATACTTCCAAGTAAACCAAAAGCGCTATAACCGACTGATGCATTGAAAGTATCGCTTGACTTTTCCTCCACCTCATAAGTCAAATCAACCGTTGAATCGCTAACCATCTTATAATCCGGCTTCAATTTCTCCGGGTTAAAGTAATTCAAAACAGCAAGATTCCTTATGCTTCTTATGATGTCACTTCTACTGAAAAATTTACCAGGCACAGTGTAAAGTTCCCTTCTTATCACCCTATCCTTCGTTTTGGTATTCCCTTTTATCTCAACCCTTCTGATCCTAAATTGTTTTCCCTCATAAACATGGATTATGATATCAATCGTATCCTCACCAACTTTAACTTCTTCCGGCTGCATGTTCATCGTTAAATAACCATTATCAAGATAAAGTGATGCGACATCGGTTTGTTGATCGTTCCCATACAAATTTTTCTCAAACTTCTCACGGTTATAAATATCCCCAGGCTTGAAATCAAGTCGCTCAGTTAAAACCTTGTCATCAAAAACTGTATTCCCTTCCCAAGTTATATTTCTCACTTTGTATTGCGGTCCTTCGTGAAGCTTTATCGTTATATAAAGCCCCTCTTTTTTTTCATCAGTATAAACGGAATCATAGAGAATCGTGGCATCTTTAAAACCCTTTTTCCTGTAATACTCAATTAACTTCTTTTTATCCTCCTCAAACTTTTTCCTCTCAAACTTCGCTGTCCTCCAAAACATCCACCATCTTTTTTCCTTCGTATCCTTCATCGCCCCCTTTAAATCCCCATCTTTAACCTTAACATTACCATCAAAAATTATCTTCCTTACAGAAACTTTTTTCCCCTCGTTTATCTTTAATTTTAAATTAGCCCTTCCCTCTTTCGTCGGTATCACCTCAAAATTAACATCAGCAAGGAAATAACCCTTTTCTTCATATGCCTTCTTTATCTCATTCCTTACGGATGTCAATCTATTTTCCGCTATAACTTGCCCCCTTACAAGATTAATTTTGTTCTTTATATCCTTCGCTGAAATCGCCTTATTCCCCTCAATTATTATATCATCAAGCCGTGGGTATTCCTCAACTTTAATTAAAAGATAAACCCCATCTCCAACTTGATTTTCAATTTCAATCCTTACATCCTTGAAAATCCTTAAAGCCCAAAGCTGCTTTATCGCGTTCCTTATCTTATCCCCAGCGATTATACTATTCCCAACCCTTGTAAAACTTATCTCGTCCCCAACTTTTAATCCCGAATTTGCTATTATCACCGACGGTTGAGCGACAACATTACCCTCAACAGATATTCCAAGTATTTTATAAACCTCTTGATTTTGCGAATATAAACTTAAAACGAGGGTGAAAAGTAAAATCAAAAATTTACGCATTCCCGTTCAAACCTTTCTTTTTTATCTGTTCACTTATCATCCCAAACCTTCTTTCTCTTCGCTGATAATCTCGTATCGCTTCATATAAATGCTTTCTCCTAAAATCAGGCCAAAGACAATCAGTGATGTAAAGTTCAGTATATGCGATCTGCCAAAGTAAAAAATTACTTATTCTAAGCTCGCCACTCGTTCTAATCAAAAGGTCGGGGTCTGGAATTCCAGCTGTATTAAGATAACTTGAAAAAAGTTTATCATCTATTTCCTCAACTTTAATTTTACCTCTCTTCACATCCTTTGCGATCTCTTTCACCGCTTCAATTATCTCCCATCTTCCACTATAACTTAACGCCAAATTCAGAACCATTCTTTTATTATTTTTTGTCTTCTCCATCGCCTCCCTTAATTCTTGACGAACTTCCTTCGGAAGAGAATCAATATCACCAATTGCCATGAGTTTGATGTCATTTTTATGAAGTTTTTCCGTCTCAGAGCGAAGCGTCCTTATTAGAAGCTTCATCAGTGTGTCAATTTCCTCTTTAGGTCTTCGCCAATTCTCAGTTGAGAAAGCAAACAAAGTGAGATATTTAACCCCAAGTTGAGCACATGCCTCAACGACATCACGAACTGACTTAACACCTTCTCTATGTCCAGCAACTCTCGGAAGCCCTCTCCTTTTAGCCCATCTCCCGTTACCGTCCATTATAATTGCTATATGCGTTGGAATTTCTCCACTTCTCTTTAGCTCCTCTTGAATTTTTCTATCCGTGGATAACTTCAACGAGACCTTTGATGATGAGTCACTCACACTCTCGTCACCCTTGCTTTTTTTGAAAAATCGCAATAAAGTTTCCTTTTTCTTTAGAATTCTGATTTGAAATTTAACTCTTTGAACTTAAAAAATCAATTTTTGACCCCGATATATAATGTTACGATGCCAAATGTCAGGCGATGGATTTCAATTCGCTTAAATCCACAATTATTTAAAATTTTTGCAAATTCCTCACCCTCTGGGAATCTCAAAACCGATTCAGGAAGGTAAGTGTAAGCGTTTTCATGTTTTGAAAAAAGTTTCCCGATAAAGGGGAGAATTCTTCGGAAGTAAAAAAGATAAAACAATTTAAATGGTTGTTTCGGCATAGAAAATTCAAGCACAGCGATTTTCCCGCCGTTTTTCAACACTCTGTGAATTTCCCTAAGCCCTGTTTCAAGATCGGAGAAATTTCTAACTCCAAAAGCAACAAGACAAACATCAAACACTTCGCTTTTAAAAGGCAAATTTTCAGCTGAAGCACAGACAAGATGTATTTTCTTTATTCCTTTTTTCATCGCCTTTTGACGAAAAATCTTAAGCATATTTAAAGACACATCAACGCCGAAAATCATTGACGGATTTCTTTTGGAAGCCATTATTGAAAAGTCGCCAGTTCCACAAGCGGTGTCAATTATTTTTTCACCACCCTTTAGATCAAGCTTACGAATCGCAAACCATCGCCAATAAAAATCAAGCCCAAAGCTCAAAAGATGATTTAAAAAATCATACCTATATGCAATTGCGTCAAACATCTCACGGACATAATTTTGCTTTGCTTTTTTTTCAACGAAGACATTTTGAAGCGAGTTTTTATCAGCCATAAGAGCTGAGATGTTTTTTCAAAAAGTTAATTGAAATCCATAAAATAAAAAAGCCGTGGCAAAAGCCACGGCTTTGAATGTTAAAAAACTTTATCTGCTTGTTGCTTCACAAATTCGGATTTGTATCCTTTTCCCTTCTCCCAAGCGGGAAGAAAGCCATACGACCTTGCAGGAAAGGATCATTAAAACGCCTCAAATCCTGCAAATACATACCTTCAAGGAAAAACTCTCTTTTTCTTTCTTCCCTCAAAGTTCCCACATCAACAGTCGTCAAATCCGATAAACCAGCATCTCTTCTAATTGAATTAATCTCATCCAAAGCTGCAGTTGTGTTGTTCTGTGAGAGATAATACTCTGCTCTTATCAAAGCTGCTTCCTGCCACTTTGTAATTGCTATATCACTGGCGCGCGACGGATATTTCGCCTGTCTCCAATATGGTCTACCTGCTGTTGGCGCCTGCACGGGCACCCTTGGATCATCAGTAATTTGGTGACGAGGACCAACAGCAACCTCTGGTCTATCGTAAGCATAAATATAAACCAAATTATTTTCACGATCCGTATTTTCTGAATAGACAGCGTCAAATCTAAGTCCGGTGAATAAAGCCGGGTTCGCAACATCGTTATAAGCTCCAGCTAAGTCACCTTTGAACAATTTTGCCCTCGCTCTACCAAGATAAGCGATCGCCTTTACCTGATCTTTGTTCAATGTCTGATGTCCATTTTTAAATGTCCTTGCTGCTGGTAAATTGTCAACTATGTTTATAACTTCTGTAAAGTGACCAATTGCTCTGTTATAAATTGAATCTCTTGAGAGAAGTGGACCGCCATCAATTGGTGAACCATCCCACATATCAGCAAGATGAATCAGTGCATAACCAGCGTAAATATGAGCCATTGCATACTCAATCATTTTTTTCGCTGAATCAACACCGACAATTTGCTCAATCCTTTTAGCAGCATTTTCAGCAACCCACCGCGCCCTTTGAACATATCCATACCAATTTTCCATGGTTATGTTATTATCCTGAACATTCCCATCCGCCATTTCTTTAAATGTGGGGAACGAACCAATATGAATTAACTCGTTGCTCAGCAAGCCCGAACAAATTATAGTCCACTGATATTCATAAGCAAAATCAGCAGCAACACCTGTAATCATCGGACCTATAGCTGTTGACTGATTAAGATTCTCATCAATTATCTGGTTTGGATTTTCAACTTGAAGTGTTTGCTTACATCCAAGATAAACCAAAACTAAAACCATAAAAAACACCGCTTTTAAAACTTTTGGTCTCATAAACTCCTCCGCAAGTTTTTGTTTTTAAAATTTAGCGCGGGCAAAAACCGCCCGCTCAATTAAATCAAAACTCAACATTCAAGCTAAATATATACCTAGTCGCCTGAGGCACAGTTAAGAAATCAGAACCTTGATTCAGATTCGGTCCAGGACCTGCATAATTGACCTGTGGATCTGGACCACCATATTTTGTCCACAAGGCAACATTTCTAGCTGAAAATGTTAAGCTAACCCTTCTACCACCGAAGAACCTCGTAAACGCCGTCGGCAAAGTATAAGAGATTCCAATCTCACTTAATCTTATGAAATCACCCCTTTGAACCCATAAATCATCCGCCCTCCAATCATATTTCATCCACTCTCTCAACGCTTGCTCAAGCTCAACGGTATCTTTTGCCATGAAAACTTTTTGCTGTGCCTCTATCTCTGGAACATAAGTATTATACCTTATCATAAATCTTGCGGTGTTGTTATACACATAAAACTTTGTCGCCCATTCAACAAAGGTATAGATGCTTATTCTCCTGAAAAGGGTCAAAGTTGCTGAAAACGAACCATTTAACTTCGGATATGCATTGCCAAGGAATTCTTTCTCAGTCCCAATCTCAACCGCTGTAGCTGCAATTGCATTCATAATCGTTCGCCTATGAGATGGGTTCTGGAAATTATAACTTGGGTTATTCCTGTAGCTATTCAATCGCGTTAAAGCTGTTGTTAATGAACCCTGCTTTATACCAATGAGTTTATATCCCCAGAAAGAATTTATCGGATAACCCTCTCTAACCTCTCCAATTCCACCAAGTCCGTATGGAAGAGGAGCTGTTCCACCAAGCGATGTGACTTTATTATCATTGGTTGACACCATAAAGTTAACATCAAGTGAAACGCTTGATGTTGAAATTGGCAACGCTCTTATTGTAAGCTCAATGCCTTTGTTTCTAACCTCACCGACATTCGTCAACTGAAGATTTAACCATCCTTCGGATGGCGGATAACGCTTTAAAAGTAAAGCATCTTTTGTAACTTGGTTATAAACCGTAAATTCAATCCCAAACCTATCATTGAAGAACCCAGCGTCAAATCCAAATTCAAATTCATTGCTTCTTTCTGGTTTAAGCTTTCTATTACCGATGTTTCCTGGTGTAACTGCTGGAACACCATCAAGTCCAGCTATAGCATCCCAAGTTCTTTCCTTATCAAAAACACCAGGGGCTAAACCAGCTTGACCCCAAGCTGCTCTCAGTTTCATTGAGTTCCAGAATGATTTTGGCCAAAATCCAAGCTCCGAAAGTATAAACGATGCCTGCGCCTTTGGATAAAGTGCAAGCCCGTAATCAGGACCAAAACCGCTGTTTCCATCAAGTCTTAATGCACCCGTAACGAAGAACATATTTGCATAACCGATCTGCTCCTGCACAAAAATCCCACCATTTATAACCCTGTATCTGTACTCATCAGCAGTTCTCACAGCGCCAGCAGAAATTACAGACAATCCAGGTGCCGGGAAGTCCCTTCCTTGTCCGAAAACCCTGTAATCAGAATCAGCAAAGCCCTGTAAACCAGCGGTAAACGATGATGTAATTTTATCCGAAATTGCAACATGCCAAGCAAGCGAATAATCAAGCGTTAAAGAATAAAAAGTTCGCCTCTGATTACCTTTCATTCCATAAGGATAATAAATAAAACCAAGCCCATATGGGAAAAGCTGCTCATTTTCCTCGGCCGTGACATCAAAGCCAATCGTCAACTTCTGCCTGAAAGTTCCAAATGGTCTGTGATTCCAAGTTACACCGCCTGTGAAGGCGTGCACAGTTTGAAGATTGTTAAGTTCACGCGCTATGCTTAAAGGTGTGAACGGCTCACCATAAGGATTTGTTGGAGTAGCAAGATTTCTCCTTGCAAGTAAAGCGTTTGAAACTATGCCATAGATATTATTATCATTGTTTGGTCTCTTTAACCTTGAATAAGTATATCCAGCTGTTGCCTGAATATCCCAATTCTCACTGCCAACAGCATTTAAATTCCCTCTAAATGATACTCTCCTGAACCAGTTTGAAGGAATTGAACCAACTTCATTCTCATAGCGCCCAGATACGTAATAACCAACTGTCGGCGTTCCACCCCTTATTGACGCAAAATATGCCTCATACGGACCTGTTGAAAGCAAACTGTTTGCAAGACCCTCACTCGCAACCTTGACACTATCTGGAGTTCTTCTCGCTCCAAGTTTTATATCCTCACCCGTCGGGAAAATCCCAATTAAATAACCGGTTGGGTATAACTTTTTCGGGACGCTTACACCACCCCTTTCAATTGTAAAATTAATCGTTGGTTGTCCACTTACACCTTTCTTGGTGAATATTTGTATAACCCCATTAGCTGCCTGAGTTCCATAAAGCGTTGTAGCCGCTGCCCCCTTTATAACCTCAATCCTCTCAATATCCGCTGGTATTATGTCGTTCAACCTTGACGGATGTTGCCCACCCGTCCAAACACTTCCATAATCAATTTGAGCATTGTCTATTCTCACGCCATCAACGTAAATCAACGGCTGATTGCTTTGAGATATGCTGATAAGCCCCCTTAACCTTATCGCAGCTGCACTACCAGCCTGACCCGAGCTTGGCAAAGCAACAAGTCCAGATACCCTTCCCTGCAAAACTTCTGTGATGCTTCTAACCGGAGCAATCTCAATATCCTTTATCGTTACCGTCCCTACCGTATTTCCAACACTTCTCTTCTCAAGAGCAGTCCCTGTTCCTGTTACAACAATTTCATCAAGCTGTAATGCTGTTGGAGAAAGATAAAAATCAACAGTAGCTGTTTCACCGGGTCTAACAGTAACTTCCTTCGTTTGAGCACCATACCCGATGAATCTCGCTTGAACTTTATATATACCTGGTCTCACATTTTTGATTATATAGTTCCCATTGACATCGGTTGCTGAACCCAACTGTGTTCCAACTATAATAACAGATGCAGCTGGAAGTGGATTGTTGGTTTCCCTATCATAAACTGTTCCTCTTATTTCACCAAACTGCGCAAATGCGGATGCAACAAATGAAAATATAAGCACTAAAATTATTGATTTCCGCATATTCCTTCCTCCAATAAATTTTGTTTTTATCAAAAAGCCGTGGCAAAAGCCACGGCTTTGAAAATTGAAACTTAACCTAACCAATTATTTCGTTCCACCATTGACTCTCGTCTTTGAATAAAGGTCATCGGATGTCTGCTTAGGTGTATTCGGATTCGTTGAAACCTCACTTTGCGGATAGAACAAGCGTTGCGGGAACTGAGTCCCACGCTTTGGAGTAAGCCAAACTATATTTCCATTCCCATCAACATAATTTACCCTATAATCAATCCTGCGCAAAAAGTTAAACACCTCAACTTGATGCATCAACGCAAGATACATCTCGTTTAGAATCGCCTGTAGAACTTGTGTTTGATCATTTCCAAAATCTGCCGGGGTAAGATTTGTGCTCAATGTAGTCCCAAAAATGTTATTAACATATGTCCTTGCTTGATTTAAATAATTCACTGCATTTGCCAAATCTCCCTTTCTAGCGTATGCCTCTGCGATCAAAAGTAATGTCTCAGATGCCCTTATAACCGGGAAATAAGCATTCGTTGCATAGGCACGCGTGGTATTCAAGTCATTGCTATCAGCTGTAAAATAATAATTAAATCGCCCAGCTTCGCTAGCCCCTCTTGAACCAAGCATCTTGGTCGCAAAACATTTCAAAGCCCTAAGATAACCCGACCTATCAACAACGATGAATGAATACCAAAGATTCATATTACCTCCTTGCACCGTTCCATGCGTAAAAACGAAGTCATCAGCACCGTAACCTGCTGCGGGCGCAGTTCCAGTCCTCGTTGTTGATGTTATCCCATTAAGCCCAGCTTGTATGACCTGGTCAAGAATTGTTGTCGGATAATTATCCTTTCTTGCCAAATGCATCAGATATCTCGCCTTTGCTGAATACGCTGCCTTTATCCACTTTGCTACCTTTCCACCGGTTGAGTAAATATCTTGTGGAAGGTCAGCCGTGTTTTGTTGTAAAACTTGAATGCCCTCGTCAAGCGCAGCTATAGCAGCGTTATAAACATCAATTTGATTGTCATATTTAGGCGTCAATGTTTTCTCCGGCTGAGCTGCCTCCGAATATGGAACATCACCCCAAAGAGCAGCAACATTTCCCATGTGTATTCCCTCAAGAACTCTAGCTGCACCATACAAATTCATAAATCCCTCATCTTTCGCCTTTGCCTGCGTTATTTTCAGATTCGTCAAAACACGGGTATATGCCAGAAACCAATCATTTGAAAAATCATTAGCCGTTATATTATAAATATCAAAAGATGCAAACTGCCTATCTGCACCTGTTGCCTGTTGAGCCCAAACAGCCGCAAGCTTGCTCGGGAATCCTTCATAAAATTCAATAAATGCTGCCTGAGCCCCTACAAATATTTTCGGTGACGGTGCTGTCGTAGGCGAAAGCGGATCTGTATCATAACCTTTGACATAATCCTCCGTTATCTTTGAGCAACCAGCTATAAATAAGATCATTGCCAATGCGACAACCATTAAACTTATTATTTTCTTCATTTTACCTGCTCCGATTTTTTCTTTTTAAAAATTTAAAAAGTAGAAGGGAAGACAGCTTTCACTGCCCTCCCAAAACTTTTATTTAATAATTGATGCTAATTGTGAAGATAACGCTCTTCATAGGCGGATTATTGAAGTAGTCAAGCCCTTGACCATTCGTCGGTCCAGTAAGGTTCGTCTCTGGATCAATCCCAGTATACTTCGTCCATATCTTAAAGTTCCTTAAGATGAGCCCAAGATCAACGCTCTCAAGCCCAAATCTCCTCAACGGAATGTTAACCGTGAGCGAAACCTCTCTTAATTTGACATATCCGCCATCCTCTATAAATTGCTCAGCCGGTCCAGTAAATCCTGAACCAGGACCGGACCAGAAATAATACTCATCAACAATTACCGGTCCACCACCAAAATCTGCAACATAACCACGGAACGAAACTGAGCCATCAGGATTCCTTACATAAGTTTTCCTTGTTGGGAAACGTGATATCATGTCGTTTGGAGTTAGACCAAGGTAATTCTTCAAGGTATTCGCCTGTTCAGGTGTCAGAGTTGTCCACCAGTTCTGGTCTCCATGGGTTCCGAAATAATACAAAGCTCCCTTTGTCCCGTTCCAAATTTTTCCACCCTTGGAGATGTCAACTACAACATTGAGAGTTACTCTTCCATATCTCAAAGTGTTGATTATACCAGCCCTCCAATCAGGGTTAGGATCTCCAAGGACACCATAAGTTGGTGATGGCACCGGGAAGCCATTATTGTCAAGTCTTATATCCCCTTTCTTAAAGCTATATTGCTTGTCACCTATAGTAACAGTTGTATCCTTCTCCCATCTTTCCCACCTTGATCCATAGATCACGCCGAGCTGATATCCAGTAACAGCTCTTGAGCTCGGATCAACAAAACCAGCAAGACCAACGGACTCAATCCCGGGAGCAAGTTCAACAACTGTGTTTTTGTTCCGTGACCAGTTAACAATTGTCGTCCAGGAAAGACCAGCAAACCTTAACCATTCAGCTGTAACTTGAATCTCGGTCCCCTTGTTCTCTATCTTTGCAGTATTAGCCCACCTTGATGAGAAACCACTTGATGGCGGGATAGCAACATTTAAGATTGCATCCCATGTCTTATTAAAGTAACTCGTATAACTTAAGCTTAACCTGTCATTGAAGAACTTCAAATCAAATCCGAACTCTGTTTCCTGCGTCATTTCAGGTTTCAATTTCGGATTCCCCAGCTGTGAGGACTGAACTGACCCACCACCGTAGTATACTGCATTTGTAACTGGACCCCAGCCATTTCCGAAGCTTGCATTCACATAATATGTTTTCGTCACATATGCTGGCGGTCTAACACCAGCAAGCCCAACTGCAGCACGAACCTTTCCAAACGAGAGAATCGGTTGCCTTGAAAAAACGGGCAACTTTGTAAATTCCCACGCAACGCTTCCGGATGGGAAGAAATATGTCATTCCAGCTTCAGTCCCATAAGTTGATGCACTCTCATTCCTTCCACTCAAACGAATATATAACTGATCAAAAACATCAAGCCCAAGCTCTCCGTAAAATGCACCAGTTTTAACAATCGCTCTACCTTCATCAGGCAAATAATCAAGCGTGTTAAGAATGTATGGTGGAGCATCTGTCAAAATAAATCTTGTCCCCTGAACAAATGTATTATCCGTTTGCTCATGGTCAAGGTGGAAACCAAGCAATAAAGAAGAATTGAGAATCGTCCCAAATTGACGCTTGAATCTGATCATAAAATCAGTGTTAAGCTGATACTGCGAAATCACTTGCCTTGTCACCCTACCCGTTGGAACACTAGCATCTTGATACGGCCAGAGCTGATTTCTCCTGTCAGTATAATAGTCAGCCCCAATCCTATATGTGAGATTTAACCATTTGAATGGGTCGTAGCTGATCTCAGCGCTACCAAAAACTCTATCTGTAAAGAACAGCGTGTTATTTTTGTAAATTGTAAAAAATGGATTATTATAACCGACACCACGAGCTGGATCACCCTCAGCGTTTCTATATGACCTATGCGAGTTAGGAGTTATAGCACCCGTTGGTGATTTATAGTTTACAAGATACGGCTGATTGTTGAAATCAGGTGGAGTTCTATAAGCGCCAAGCAAAAGACCACTTATGTTTGAACCCTGCTGAATTCTATTAGTTGATGTCTTAACATATGCAGCGTTTATCCTTGCTGTTATATTCTCCGCAAACCTCCTTGAAACATTACCGCGAATTGATGTCCTCTTGAAATCACTGTTAGCAAGTATAATGCCCTGTTCGATTAACCTTTCAGCATTTAGATAAAATGTCCCCCACTCATCACCACCGCTTATCTCAATTGAATAATTCTGAGTTATCGGCTTGCGGAAAAGTTCTGTCGCATGGTCATATGTATCCTTTGACCTTTTCACAAGAATTCTTGAATATGGATAATCAGGTCTTTCTAATGAATCAGGACCGCCAGGTCTATCAGCTATCCTATCACCCCAGCTCAAAGGATAATTAAACACAAAATTACCATATATACCTTGTCCGAATTCCCTTTGCAATGGGAAAGGTCTCAAAAGCTCAGAACGGTGAATCCTTGACTTAAGCGATAACCTCACCTTCCTTTGGGCTGAAAATGTCCCTGACTTCGTTTTGATAACTATGACACCGTTTGCAGCTCTTGCACCCCAAATAGCAGCTGCTGCAGGACCCTTCATAACCTCAATTGACTCAATATCCTCCGGGTTTATATCAACATTTCTTGAAATGGTTGAGACATTCCCAACGCTCGCACCAAATGTTGAATTCCATATCGGGACACCATCAACAACTATTAACGGTTGATTTGCCGTCTGAAGCGACCTCGGACCACGAAGAACTATTCTCGTTGAGGCACCCGGATCGCCAACCGCCTCAATCGTGAAAACACCAGGCGCTTTGACAGCAATTGAAGAAATCACATTTGTATAACCACTTCTCAAAATCTGTTCTCCTGTCACACTTGAAACCGATGTCCCAAGCTTTGCCCTCTCTTCCTCAGTTCCGATAGCTGTTACAACTATCGGGCTTACCGTTATAAGCCCTGGCGCAAGGCGGATATTTACAGTCACTGTATCCCCGGGGGTAACCCGAACGCTTTGCCTGAACTCTTGATAACCGACATACTTTGCAACAAGGGTATAACTTCCAGGGACAACATTTCTTATCAAATAATATCCTTGAACATCGCTTGCTGCACCATACACCGTGTTAAGCAAAAAGATGTTTGCCCCAGGAAGTGGCTCCCCTGTCTGCGCATCTGTTATCCTACCCCTTATTGCACCTAACTGCGCAAATGTAGTTGCAACCATTAAAAACATCAATACTAAAACGATAAGAAGCTTTTTCATAGCTTTACCTCCAAATTAAGTTTTGGAAAAGATACAAGATTGAGAATTGAATTTATTCGGTAGTTGTTTTTAAGATAGGCAATATCAAATCGCGGTAAACACACCTCCTTATTTTATTTTTGCTATTCAGGCAGGTGCTTACAAACCAGAGAATCTGTCTATTAAGTCTATCTTCAAGGTGCGCTTCCAAGAAGCAAATTCACCTATAATATAATAAAAAATTTATCGCTTGTCAAGAGGGACAACCCATAAAAACAGCAAAGTTGATTTTATAAAACACATTTTGTAAAATTTAACAAAAGCAAATAAAGGTCTTACAACAAAAATGAAAGATATGAGTTTGTTTGAACAACTTGTCTTTATACTATACACTCAAGGATGGGAACAACTCGGTAAAATTCCAAACCCTATAAGTGGGAAAATCGAGAAAAAACTTGACGAGGCGAAATTTACAATTGAACTCCTTGACATGCTTAAAGAGAAAACAAAAGGAAACTTAACAGAAAACGAAATGAGATTCCTTGAATACTCAATCTCTCAACTCAAGATAAACTACTTCTTTGAGGTTGAAAACGAGAGGAAACAAAAAAACGAAACCACTCAAAAAAATGAATCATAAATAAAAACCACATTTCAATGAGATTTGGCATAATTGGAAACATCAAAAAAGAAGCACTTTATGAAGTTGTTCTAAACTTAACAAGACAACTTGAAAAAGATAAAATTGAATTCATCGTCCAAAAAGAGATCGCCGAAGGGATAGAGCAAAGATTCTCTCACAGCGTTGACCCGAGGTTGGAATTAGATGAACTTATTGAAAATTCAGACATGATAATTTCTCTCGGCGGTGACGGAACGATACTTTCAACAGCTCGTATCATCGGGCATCGCCAAATTCCAATACTTGGTGTCAACCTCGGAAAACTTGGCTTCCTTGCTGAGGTCTTGCCAAGCGATGCGTTTGAATTCATAAAAAGGATTTGCAAAGGCGACTACAGAATTGAGGACAGAATGGTTCTTGAGGCAAAAGTCAAAGAGGAAGGTGTAATCTATTTCGGTCTAAATGATATCGTCATTGATAAAGCTGGCTCAACAAGGGTGGTTGATATAGAAACCTACATAAACGACGAATATCTCATAACTTACACCGCAGATGGATTAATAATATCAACACCGACTGGTTCAACAGCATATTCACTTGCAGCCGGTGGTCCAATTGTCACACCATCAAGCGAAGTTATAACATTAACACCAATTTGCCCACACACATTGACGGCAAGACCAATCGTCATCCCAGACGATAGCATAATAAAAGTTAAAATTGAATTTTACGACAAAGAAATTCTGCTCACAGCAGACGGTCAAATTGAACACAAACTTAAACCACCAGTTGAAATTTTAGTTAAAAAGGCGGATTACAAAATTAAACTTGTAAAACGCCCTGAGGTAAGCTACTTTGACCTTTTGAGGTCAAAACTTATGTGGGGAAAAGATTTAAGGGTTAAAGGAAACAGAAAACAAAAATAGGAGGTGAAATGCCAACATATGAAGATGCATTAAAACTTCTCTTTGAATACACTGAAAGTGAAAACTTAAGAAAACACGCCTTCGCCGTTGAATCAGCAATGAGAGCATATGCAAAAAAATTTGGAGAAGATGAGGAAAAATGGGCTATCGTTGGACTATTGCACGATTTTGATTATGAAAAATTCCCAACACCAGACCAACACCCATGGGTTGGCTCAAAGATACTTGAAGAAAGAGGTTATCCAGAAGACATAAGAAAAGCAATACTTGGACACGCAAATTATACCGGCATCCCAAGAGATACGCTTATGGCAAAAGTCCTTTACGCTTGCGATGAACTCTGCGGTTTTATAACAGCAGTTGCACTTGTAAGACCAAATAAAAAACTTGATGAGGTCACAGTTGAATCCGTAAAGAAAAAGCTAAAAGATAAAGCATTTGCAAGATCCGTAAATAGAGAGGATATATACAAAGGGGCTGAAGAACTTGGCGTACCGCTTGATGAACATATACAATTCGTAATTGACGCAATGAAATCAATAGCGGATAAACTCGGTTTATGAATTTAACAATTTACATCGGCATCGCCATCGGGATAATTTTACAGGGAGAGATCGGATTAATTGGAGCCGGACATTTGATAAGCACAGGAACTGTTAACTTTTGGCTCGTCGTCTTAATTGGAACTATTCTCTCCACTGTAAATGGGGAGTTTTTCTTCACGATTTCAAGGTTAAGTTCAAAACTTATAAAATCAAAAAAGTTGAACGATGGAATTACAAGGGCTAAAAAATTGATTGATAAATATGACGCCCCACTTCTTCTTTTTTCAAGGTTTGTATACGGGATAAGAAACCTGATACCGATTGCCTTTGCATTCACTGATATAAAACATGTTGAATTCTCAATTTTAAATGTCATCGGCGCTTTAATCTGGGCTATAACCTTCACAACTATGGGCTTTGCCTCTGGAAAAGCAATTTCTTTATTTCTTGATTTAAAAAGATATCAAATGCTAATACTCGGGATAATCTTGGGAATCGCTTTCGCAAGCGCGATGTTAAAAATTTCAAAAAGGAGGATAAACTATGAAAAAAGATAAATTATCCCGCCGTGAATTCGTCCAATTGACTGGTTCAATCTTGATCACTTCAATGACAACTTCAACGCTTCTGATACTTCTTCACGGTTGTAAAAAAGAGGATTCAAACCCAGTCCAACCACAGGATAAAACCTTCACAATAAAACTGAGAGAGCATCCAGAACTTTCTCAAGTTGGCGGGTTTAAAACATTCACCGTTAATTCAACACCAATAATTGTCTTTAGAACGGGACAAACAACTTTCAAAGCTCTTTCGCTTATATGCACACATCAGGGCTGTACCGTTAACTGGGTGAATTCATCAATGCAATTCCAATGTCCATGCCATGGCTCAAAATTTGATAAAGATGGAAATGTAATCCAAGGACCAGCGAGCAAAAACCTCCAATCTTATAGAACGGAGTATAAAAGCGACACAGACGAAGTCGTGATTTACCTTTAAAATTTCACCTTGAGACGAAACGCTCAATTATTGTTTCAATTCTCTCAAAATCGTATGGTTTCTCAATGAAGCCATTAAGTCCTTCCTCAGCCATCAGTGTTGCTGGTGATGGCTCAGTAAGGTAATATCCGCTTGTAAGAACAACACAAGCCGAAGGATTTATTTGACGAATTTTTCTGAATGTAGTTATGCCATCTATCGTCGGCAACCCGATATCAATAATTGCAAGGTCAATTTTATCAATGTTCATTTTGTAAAGTTCAATCGCTTTGTATCCATCATCAGTGTCAATCACAGTGTAACCTCTTGAAAGGAGATACTCTTTCAAAAGATATCGCAAACTCTCTTCATCCTCAACTATAAGCAAGGTTGCATGGGTAAGCTTCTCAACCTCAACTTCTAGTTTTTCTTCAACTTTCCTTTCAACCGCTGGAATAAAAATATAAAAACAAGTTCCCTCACCTAATTTTGACTCAAATGTTATATACCCGCCATGGGATGTGACAATCTTATAAACGATTGAAAGCCCAAGCCCTGTCCCTTTATCAGATGGTTTAGTTGTGAAAAATGGCTCAAAGATTTTACTTCTTATTTCCTCCGGTATCCCGATACCTGTGTCAGCAATTGAGATTTCAACATAGTCCTGAATTTTTGCGTCTGGGAACTTATGCTTAATTTCTTTATGAGAGACATTTCTCGCTCCGATTCGCAAAGTCCCACCTTCAGGCATTGCATCTCTTGCATTTATACACAGATTCATCAATGCCTGGACTATCTGTCCATAATCAACATTTATGAATTTTATAGCCTCGTCCACATAGGTTTCAACTTTTATATTTTCAGGAAAACTATGTGTCACAAGCATTTTGATCTCAGCAATAAGGTCCTTGACATCAACTGTGGTTAATTTTCCACCCTCTCTCCTTATAAAGTTCAAAAGACGCCTTGTTATATCCGCCCCTCTTTCTGCGCTCTTTCTTATTATCTCAATGACCCTCAACACTTCCTGTTCCTGTGTTGGGATTTTTCTCCTTAGAATTTTAAGCCCAGTTTGAATTGAAGCAATGACATTGTTGAAATCGTGAGCGATACCTCCGGCGATTGAACCGATTGATTCAAGCTTTTGAAACTGCAACATTTGTGCTTCAAGTATCTTCGCCTCGCTTATATCTCTCTTTATCGCAACAAAATTTGTTATGTTCCCCTTACTATCAAACAACGGGAATATCACCATCCATTCATAATATAAATCACCGTTTTTCCTCTTGTTGATCAACTCCCCTTCCCATATACCCCCACTTAATATCGTATTCCACATTTTCTCATAAAAACTCCTGTCTTGCTTACCACTTTTTAAAATTCTCGGGTTTTGACCCAGTACTTCATAAACCTTATACCCGGTCATTTTCTCAAACGCTGGATTAACATATTCAATTCTTCCCTGTGTATCAGTTATCATAACTGCTTCGGTCAGATTCTCAATAACTTTGCTAAGTTTGAAACGCTCATATTGAAGTTGTCCCTCCTGAGTCATATCTTTAGCTATCGCAATGTAACCATTTAATCTTCCATCCGATGAGAAAACTGGCTCAACATCAATAGCCAAAATTAACTCCCTTCCCCTAAAAGATTTAAACGGGAGTATCTCCCTTACCCTACCACCTGAAAACTTCAAGTTTTTAACTTTATCAATAACTTCCGGACTTAAAAAGTTGAATATATTTAAACCGACAAGACCTAAGTCAGCGTCTTGGATGTCAAGTATTCGTTTGATTTCCGGGTTAAAATAAAGAATTTTCCCTTCTGCATCTGTGTGCAAAATCCCTACCGGAGCGTTATCAAGAACAGTTCTTATAAATTTTTCCGAACTTTTCAAAAGGTCAAACAACCTTGCATTTTCAATGGCACTTGCCATTTCAGCACAAATGTTAACTCCAAGTTCAACTTCATCTTTTTCAATTTTCACATCCCTGCAAAAATAAACATCAACCCTACCAATAAATTTTTCCCTATGAACGATCGGAAAGATAGCAAAGGTTTTAATCCCCTCGCTCAAAAGAACTTCTTTGATATCAGCGGACACATTTCTTTCAGCACTTTCAACAACTATTGGAAATGTTTTCTCAAATCTATACCATGGGGTATAATTCATTAAAAACCTAATGTTCCTCTCCTCAAGCCCACGTGAGATTACACACCTAAAAGAACCATCATCGTTAATCAAAAATATAGCCATCTTATCAGCTCTAAAATTTTCAACTATCAAGTTTGAAACAACGCTCAAAATTTCATCTATATGAAGATTAAAGCCAATCGCCCTTGAAACCCTGTTAAGTATATTTAACTGCCTTAATCTTCTTATGGCTTGATTATACAGTTCGGCGTTTCTAAACGCACTTGAAATTTGAACCGAGATACGAGCTAAAAATTCCCTATCTTCCATTTTTATGCCGTCAACCCTATCGCTCTCAACATTCAAAATCCCGATAACTTCATCGCCTATCTTCAATGGCACATCAAACTCTGATCTTATGCTTGGATGCTCCTGAATGTATCTCTCATCTTTAAGGACATCAGGTGAATAAACAGATGTGCGGAATTGATAAGCGTAATTTATCAAACCTTTAGCACCAAAGTTTAACTCCGGGATGAGATATTTCTCTTCAAAGCCGATGGACTTAAGAAGGCGAAACTTTTGCTCCTCCTTGTCAACAAGATAAATTGAAAAACGATAGTATCCGAGCGAATCTTTTAAAATTTTCAAAATTTCCTCAGCCGAGTCATCAATCCTTACATTTGAGAGCAAAGCATTATCTATCTGCGAGATGACGAAATTTTCAAAGTCCTTTCTTTTCAACTTGTCAATCAATTCAATTATCTTTTGACCAAGTTCAGCAACTTCGCCCGTCCCTAATGGTTTAAGATCAACATATTGCCCCCTTAAAGATCTGTCAATGGAAATCCTGTATCTTTCAAGAGGTATTAAAACCCTCCAGATGAAAATATAAACGAATAAAATCACGATGAACAAAGTTAAGAAAATGAACAACCGCTCAGCTTCCAAATTAAAAATTTGCTGTGATAGGATTAAAAGTGATATTATAAAAACCAAAGCGAGAACAAATTTGACCCTTAAACTCAATCTCCTCTTCATTTCACTTCTCCGAGTTTAATACCCCTGTTAAAAAGTTTAATATGAAAAAAGCCACAAGGCGGGCACTTCTCCCATCAACATCAAACACCGGGTTTAACTCCGCTATATCAAGCACTTTAACATTAAAGTTTAATCCAAAGTAAAGAGCAATTTTAAAAACTTCATCAGCGCTTAAACCATCGGGATAAGTTGCGCTTACACCCGGGGCGTCGGAGTTCCTGACCGAATCAACATCAAAACTTATATGAACGGGAAAACCTTTAACCTCACCCCTTAACATTTCCAAAAACGAATAAATCCCTGCTTTTCTGATTTCATCAAGTGTAAAAATGACGACGCCATTTTCAACAGCGTAATTAAAATGCTGAATTGAATTTGCATAGTTTTGTATCCCAAGCTCAATCAATTTCTTCGGCTTAAAATCACATTCAAGGATCTGCCTAAATGATGTTCCGCTATTTCTCTGTGTCGCATCTCTGAGGTCAAGGTGAGTATCAATATTAATGACAATCCTTTCATCAAAATTTTTTGCAAAGCCAAGATAATCTGGGAAAGCAATATCATGACCACCGCCTATCACTATCGGTAAAATTCCCTTCCGAACAAACTCATAAACGACTTGTTCAAGTCGCTCGTGTATTTGTTCAAGCGTCCCATCAACCTTTAAATTTCCGAGATCAAAAATTTTCAACTCGGTTAATTGTTTTTGAAAGTTAAAATTAAAAGGTGTTAAACGATAAAAATACTTTCTGACCTCATTTGGGGCTTCTTTCGTCCCTGGTCTTCCTTTATTTCTTTTAACACCCTCATCCTGTGGAACTCCGATTATCACCACATCAACATCTTCAAATTCCTTTATCTTTCTTAAGACTATATCCCCCATCCTTGGGTCATCTTGATCACCACGGGAATAAAAAAGGGCTTCGTCTGGCGGTTCAAAAAGTTCAAAAATTTCATCTCCCTCAAAACTTGACATTTTCAATTCAAATGATTATATTTATAATGAACCTTTCCTTCCAGCGGGAGTAGCTCAGATGGTAGAGCGTCACCTTGCCAAGGTGAATGTCGCGGGTTCGAGTCCCGTCTCCCGCTCAAATTTAAACCAATTTTGTTCCACCCTCAATTAAACTTAAAATTTGTTCAGGATGAATAAACCAACGCAAATTTGCTCCCGACTGAACAAATGAAGAAATTTCAACACAAGCAACGCTATTCTTTTTAAACTCAACTCTCCTTTGAAGCCCCAAAACCCACGAAAGGAAATCCCCAAGATATGGCTCATGGCCAACTAAAAATAAACTTCCCACATGGAATGAAGCTATAACATCAAGCAAAAGTTTAAAATCAGAGCCAGGGATGAGTTCATTTATTTTTAAAACCTCCTTTTCAATTCCAAAAACCTCCCGTATTATTTCCGCTGTCTGGACTGCTCTAACAAACGGGCTCGCCCCGAGAAGTTCAAATTCAATGCTCATCCGTTTCAAACCCAATGCGACCCTTTGCGTCATTTTCTTCCCAATTTCCGTCAATTCCCTCTCAAAATCGCTCATCCCCGGCTTTTTAGCTTCGGCGTCAGCATGACGCATCAAATATAAAAGCAATCTCACAAACCCATTTTTTTATCTTTCACATATTTATCAAGAAATTCAACGACCGCTTTATATGCTTTAATTCTGTTCTTCAACTTTGCAAGTCCGTGACCCTCATCATCAAAGACAAGATATTCAACAACTCCGCCACGCGACTTTATTGATTCAACAATTTGATCCGACTCCGATTTAGGGACGCGCGGGTCATTAGCCCCTTGAATTATCATAAGCGGTGCTTTTATCCTATCAACATGATAAAATGGTGATATCTCCTTCAAAAATTCAGCGTCTTTTTCAGGGTCACCATACTCAGCCATCCTGTGCTTTTGTCTCCAAGCCCCGGTGTTTTTAAGAAATGTCAAGAAATTTGATATCCCAACGAGATCAACCCCAGCTGCCCATAAATCTGGATAAAATGTAACTGCTGCAAGCGTCATATATCCACCATAACTTCCACCATAGACGACAATCTTCTTGGGGTCAATGTAACCTGTCGTCTTCAAAAACTCGGGTATCATTGCGACATCCCTTATAGCATCTTTCCTTTTCGTCGTGTTGTCAAGTGAAGCATATGTCTTCCCATAGCCCGTGCTACCACGAATGTTAGGAGCATAAATGGCATAACCATTGTTTATGAAAAATTGATAAAGAGCTGAAAACCTCGGGAGCTCCTGTGCCTCAGGACCACCATGAATTGAAACAATAACTGGCAAAGAACTATCTTTCTTTGCATTTTTCGGAAGATAAAGATATCCCGGGATCTCAAGACCATCAAAGGATTTAAAGCGAACAAGCTTCGGTTCAACGAAAGAGGAAATCGGAATCCCAGCGGTAGAGCTATAAGTGATTTGCTTTACCTCTCTGGTCACGAAATCGTAATAGTAAATATCCTGATTTTTAACAGGACTTTGATATGTGAAAATTAACTTTCGCCCATCGTTCGTAAATCTCAATCCCCCAACTATACCACCAGATGGAAAACCAAGTTTTACAACTTTACCAGTCGTTATGTCCAATGAGTAAACCTCGCTGTAGCCATCAACATTTAAAACAAAAACAATTCTTCTTCCATCTTTTGAAAGTTCAAATGTCGTAATGTCCCAATTTGTGCTGTAGATGTAATTTAATTTTCCATCTTTAACATCAATGTAAGCAAGCCCAACGAATTCTTTCCCTTCATCTGAAAGAAGGTAAATTTTACGACCATCTACTGAAAATCTCGGGTTCATATACCTTGCTGGTTGCGTGTGAGGTGTTATGTTAACAGCTTTACCCGACGGATACTCAACTAAATAAAGGTCATTGTCAAAACTGCTTCTGTTTTGTGAGACAAGTATATATCTATTATCCGGAGACCATGCGACGACATAGTTATTGCCGTCGTTTTGCCAAATCAGATCAACCTTGCCCGTCTTTATGTTCATCACATAAACATCAAAAAATGCTCTATTTCTTTCATTTGATGTGAAAGCAAACATAGTCCCATCGTCTGACCAAGTGCCAAAGTTATAAATGACATCGTCTTTAAATGTTAATCGCTTTATCTCACTTCCATCTGACTTTAAAAGAAAAAGTTGTGTCCTTTCGTTCCCGCCCAAATCCTTCCCAAATAGAATCCAGTACTTATCCTTCGGATTCCAAGAGACAAACTGAACCCGTTCATCAAAAAATGTCAATTGCTCTGGGCAACCAGCTGAGATTCCAACTTTCCAAACTTGATTTGTCCCCGTTATATCGGTAAGATATGCGATGAACTTCCCATCTGGTGAAACTGTCGGAGCACCCGCACTTTTAATGTTAAGATATTGTTCAATCGTATAGGTTTGAGAAAACAAGGAAAGTGAAAATATGACAAAGAGGGATAAAATTTGAACTAACTTGCGCATATAGCATCAAATAATTTTGTTTTTGTCAATCACAAATTGAATTTATGAAAAATCTAATTTTTGGTCAAGAGGGGTGGGCTCTTTATGAGGAGGGTAATACCAAAAAAGGCGGGCTTAAAAGCCCGCCCCTTGCAAGTTAAAATCCAACCTTAAAATTAAACAAATGGTTTGCGCTAAAGTATGTCACCGGAACATAAGCATAATCAAAAGATACCTTAAGCCCTATCAAACTCTCCGTGTTCACACCAACGCCAAGGGTATAATTATGCCATATTGATTCAAGCTCTCCTGACTTGTTATAATTATATCCAGCACGAAGAGCTAAAACATTTCTGAAAGTATATTCAAATCCAAACTTATAGGCATCAAGCGTATAAAAATTGTTTGCCTGATATGTTCCCGTGAATCCGAGATTGTTTGCTTCACCAATTGCAAAATTATAACCAAGACCTATTTCAAACGATGTCGGCATTTGGAAAGATGCTGCTTCAACCTTATAAAATGTCAATCCCCTCTCAGAGCCCGGAACATCTGCTTGAACCCAAAGCCCGGAACCACCATATTTCATCGTCGGACCTATGTTCTTAATGACAACGCCAAGCGAAAGCCCCGGAATGTTAAGCATATTTCTGTATTGAACACCAGCGTCAAATGCAACACCAAGAGCGCTCACTCTTCCGAAACTTTCACTGACAAGATTAAAGTTTGCACCAACCGAAACCCTATCGGATAATTTTTTTGAATATGTTAAACCAACAACGAAGAAGTTCGGGCTAATTATCTCACCCGTCCCATCAGGTTGAAACTCAGTCGTCACAGGTATATCTCCAATGTTAAATGTTCTCAAAGATAAACCGACGGAGCCAAATCCAAACTTACCAACGACAGCGAGATAATTAATCCCGATATCGGCTATATAACGCCTGTAGGAGAACATCGCTTGACCATTTCCTACAAGCCAATCAACACCGCTTGGGTTCCAGGTTATTGCTTCAACTCCTTCAGCGAGCACCCCAGATGCTCCAGCCATTGCTGTATACCTCGCCCCCACTGGAATTGTAAGCTCCGGCGCTGCAGAAGTCCCCGCCTTGGACTGTGATAACGCCAAACCACAGGAGATCAAGCTTAAAACTACGATTAAATAAATTTTCCTCATAGCTCAAAACTCCACTTTTTTATTTTTTTAATAAACCGCCCCGAAACGGAGCGGTGTTTAACTTTAATAAACCGGTAAGAACTCCTCTTCCTGAACTATCATCAACTTCACAATCTTCGTCTTCCCTATATCAGGCATATCAATGTGAGCTATGTAAATACCACTGGCAACAGGCAAGTTGTTCTCGTTCCTCAAATCCCAACGCGCAAACTGCGTATCATCGTCCTTATAAATTGTCTTGACAAGAACTCCAGCAAGATTGAATATCCTTATCGTTGCCTTCTTAGGCAAATGATTGAAGGTGATATACTTTACAAGCCGATCCGTCTCCATAAGGTTAAATCCATAATACGGGTTCGGGAAAGCATTTATCTTTTCAACATCTTCTTTGGCTAATTGAATATCGCCAACTGTTGGTTTTTGCGTCACAAACTGGAATGTATCAGCAGGTGTATTAACACGATTCGGTATAAGCTGAATCGTAACATCCGCACCATACGGCTCTCTCGTCCCCCTCTGACCAAGCCATAATGCCCAAAGGACAGGATAAGCTGAATGATTTGAACCATTTGTCATAAATCCGGTCCCTGTAGATGGGTCCCACCTCGTTCCACTTGGATCATAATCATCATCCAAAATCCATATATACTCATACGGTGTAATATTTTCAGCAGGATCGGAAAGGTCCCACTGCCCATTAGCATTGCGATCGCGAACAACAACATTGAGCTGTCTCCGTGAATTTGGATCCTCTATATCATAAACTTGAAAAGGAACATCAAAGAAACCTAAATAGGTGCCATTGCTCCAAGTTTGATACATAAATGCTTTTTGTCCTCTTGTCTCATCAAAGTAATATTTTTCACCAAAGTCATATTCTCCATTGCCATTAGCGTCATCATAACTTGTCTTCTTCGTGAACCTTATCTCAACCGATTTAAAGTCACCAGGGGCAACGCTACTACCTGTGAAGTTTGGTCCGAGATAGGCACCACCGAAGAGCAGTTCACCATGAGCGCTTGGAGCAGCTGTAAACCATCTATTAGCAGCTCCTTCAGTGACAAGCCACTCTTTACCAGAAAGTGGCGGACCCATCACTTTAACGAAGATACCATCCACAACCGGATAAGCATCATCACCTGATTGATTTGAACCACTTGCCTTTATCTTATTTTCATTTACATCAACGATGAACCAATTCCCCTCATTATCAAATCTGACTTGATAAGTATGTCCTGTTGTAATTGACGGATCAATAACTATTGCAACAACTTCTCCATCACTTTTACCCTTATGAGTTACGGCAAGTGTATCTCCAACAGTTCCGAAATATCTTGTTCCGGGTGGTGGCGATTGCGGAGTCACAGCAAGAACAACCGGGGTGCTTTCAAGAGCTCTAAACGGCGAGGTTGGATCAGGATTGTAAGCGTAAGCCGTTACAGCATAGTAATATGTCTGACCATTTACAAGCGGTCTTTGACGGATATAATCTGTTTTTAAATCAATGAAACGTTTTATCCCAGAATTTGAACCAGTTTGAACTGGGACAAGCAAAAGCACACCCGTCTTCGGGTCAATCGTTCTATCAAGTATTACAGTTACATCATTTACAAGGTCATATGTAGCTATTTTTACCGCTTCGCTCAAGCTTGCTGTTGGCGAGGGCAATTGATAAACATTATAACCCTCAAACAAGAAACCAGCTGAATTGAAGCTTTCAATTCTATTAACACTACTTTCATCCCATCCCCAATTCAAAACAACTTGACGATCAAGTTGAGCTACCTTAACATTTGGTGATGGTGGTGGTGATGGTAAAACGAAGAGATTATCATACGCAAATTGAGCATAAGAGTCATAATACTTCAAGACCTGAACGCTTGAGAGATTATCCGCACCCATAGCGCCTATTAATGCGACGACGATTTCAGCGGTATCACCAAGGGACATACTAAATGGTCCAGTTACAAGAACAATTCTTCTATCACCTGGGGGTATTTCCCTTCCGTCAATCCAACCTGTTCCTGTTACGGGGTCACCAGCAACGGCATACTTTGTCGGATATCCATCACGGAAAGCTGTCCAGAAAGGTCTATAATCTGGATAAGCCGGTCTTGGCAAACCAGCACGCATAAGGTTATACCATTCATATTGATTCGTCGGGTCGCTTATCCCAGTCCCAGCAGCGAAGAAAACAAAAGCCGACAAAGCATTTTCATTCCAATACTTATATCCCTTCCTCCACTTTAAACCGATCACCGCTGAATCATTTGGATTCCCTGTATAATAAGCTGGTCCTTGCAAAAAGTCAAAGCCAACAGCTGGTGCGGGATATCCCAGCGCTTGATAATCAGCGTCAACGGTATTCGCATTGTAAACAAAACCAAGTCCAAGAACAGAATCACAACCAGCAAGGTCATCTGAATAATTTCCAAGGTCAGGGTCTGACCACTTCACAATATACATACTATCAATTCTTGAATCCGGGTTTGAGGTTGCTGTCCCCTTGTAAATTAACCTAAATTGCTGGAAAATTATGTTATTCAAAGGATTTGAAACAGAATAAGCCCACTCTGTAACTTGAAGCTCAAGTCCTATTGAAGGCGAGCCAAAGACCTGAAGCCCAATATCTGAATTCAAATCATTTGCAACCGTCCAAACCGTCTGATGCGCCCCCGGGATTCCTGGGACATGATTTGGATTATTAGGATCAAATCCAGGTCCGTATTTCACCTGATAAGCATCCGGTCCAGTGGTGGTATACCAAGGTGCACCCTTTGAAGCAGGCCAGTCCATCCAATCGTTTTCATACTGTTGACGAACTGCAGCAACATCAGCATCTGTGACATCTTTCAGGGGCTTCTGGAAATACTCAGCTGCGTCAGCTCTTAAATCAGCGGTTTTATAATCAGGGCGAACTCTCCAAACACGTCTAACATTTGGATCAGCCGGGTCCTCAGCTTGACCTTGAGCAGTGATTTTCCCAGGTATCATACTTGTCCTATAGAAAACCCCTTGTGCTCTTAAAACGGGCGAAGACCCATCATTAACAAGCCCTCCTATCATAAGTCCTTCTCTGTAAATCATTCCAACCCCACTGCCCCTTGGAAAAGTTCCATTCCATGAGTTCCTGATAAGAGGTGGCCATCCAAGACCACCGGGGGATGATATAACTGAAATCCAGCTGGTTATATTGTTCACATTCATAATTGTCTGCGTAACCCCAGCCGCCGTTGACTTGAAGAAAAATTCCTCGCTTCTTTTCTTCAACGGATCCTCTCTACCTATTGCAAGGTTGAAGACAACGAATAACAAAACCAAAGAAATTAAAATTTTCCTCATATTTAAACCTCCGGTTATTTTATTTTTTACAATTCAATTTTAACACCCGCTCTTAATTGCCTTGGCGGACCGAAAAGGTCTTGGAGAATTCCATTAAATCTCCATTGATGTTGTCTATTTTCTAAGTTGATCGCCTTGTAAAGCTCAATATATTTCTGCCCGAATTGTTCAATAAATGTCCCGCTAAGCTCTGGGTTTGTCAAGAAACCATCATCATAAGCATTGCCAGTCCTGTAATACACATTGATCACATTCTTCGTGTTGAACAAGTTCTGGACATAGACATAAAAGTTCATATTAACCGGACCAATTGATATCGTTTTATCAACTCTAAGGTCAACATTCCAAACCCAAGGTGTCCTTGAAGAATTTATCGGTTCGAGTGGTTTCCTATTCCTTGGGTCGCCATCGTTTAAAATCCCACCATCATCAGCGTCTTGCTGAGCTATACCACCTGTTGCAAGCGTAAATGGATGACCGCTGTTAAATGTTATCAAAAGATTGACGCCAAATCTTTCAAGCAAAGGTCCGCCTTCACCCTTTCCAAAGCGATAATCAATGTTAATTGATCCTCTGTGCGTTTGATTGTATGTCAATGGAACCGTCAATGTTGGTGTTATCCTTGTAATTCCAACAGCTGCCCAAGCTCCATTTGCAAAAGAGTTTGTCCCGCGAGCATCTTGCAAAGTATAATTTACTTGTGCCTGAACCCTTGCCACCCTTCTCAATCTCAAAGTGAATTCAAGCCCATAAACATTCTCAAAGTCACCATTTGCATAAATAGCATACTTTGTCCCCGCATAAGGTCCACTTGTTATAGGAACAGTTGAAACCTGAAGCTGACCTCTTACATCCTTGTAAAATCCAGTTATATCAAACGCAGCAAAGTCGGTAAATTGCTGTGAGAAACCAATTTCATATTGCGTCGTCTTAACTGGGTCTGGGTCAAAAGCAAGGGGATCGGGGATCAACTCAATTGAAGGCAGATAAACGCTCCCCGGGTAATATGACAAACCAGCGTAAAGTGATGTCAAAGCTGGTGGCTGAACAAAAATACCATATTGGAGATGGAAAACTGTTCTATCTGTCACAGGGAATGAAAATCCTATCCTCGGTTGTAAATACGCCCTTGGTTTGCCCTTCTCCAAATCAAGCAATCTTCTACTTACAAGGTCAGCAGATGGAGCACTTGGGTCTTTCAATCGCCAAGCATCAAGATATAGATAATCGTAACGAAGTCCAGCATTTATAATTATATCGCTGAACTCAATTTTATCCTGAATATAAACAGAGAAGAAATACGGATGCCTTGGTCCTGCTTCTTTTAGCTGACCGGTTTCATCTCTAATATCACTATCAATTTTTCTGCCAAATCTATCAAAGCCATAATTGTTCACATAACCACCAAGCAATCTATACAATGCGGTCTCGCTCCTTGCTGAATCTGGTCGCGAATGTAGAGCTCTAAACAATCCACCTGTACCAATTCCATAATGGCGAACCGTCCATCTTTGATAGCTTGCACCAACCTTTAACTCGTGTCTTCCCGTTTGAGATGTCAAAGCTATATTGCCACCATAATAACCCTGCTGAAACTTGCTATATCCCGCAAACAAGGTTCCTGGTCTATAGAACAAAAACCCATAAAAATCATAAGGTCTTGGCTCAACATATCTGCTGGAATATGTATAGCCATAAGCTCTTGCCACTTGCAAACTATCATCATACGCAAGAACATTGTCCTTAAAAGCCGGTTCATAGGATGTGTTCCTATAGTCAAGGAAACTAACCGACGCCTCAATGAATGTCTTCGCAGATATGAAGTAGCTTGCCTTTACATCAAGGAAAAATTCTGTCAAATCGGTAACGGGCAACCTTGCGAGATTAAATATGTTTCTAAGCGAGTTGTTTGCCCTCTCACGAGACCAGGTATAAGCCCCAGCAACCCTGATCTGCAACGGCTTAAAATCAAATGTCAATGTCCCATTCCCAGTGTATCTATTTCTCATCCTCCCTGGGATATTAGCGTCATCCCAAGCGACATAAGCAGAATCACCTTTTGTCCCTCCTCTCCTCCCATTGTCCTTCAAATATCCAAAGTTATATCCTTTGAAGAAATGAGGAATATAATCCCTGATGAAGTAATTTTCACCTGCTAAGAAAAACTTAACTTTCTCTGTTAAAAGAGGACCTCCCAATGTCACAACAAGGTCAGAATAACCGTATGAATATGTCCCAAGAAACTTCTTGCCGGGGTAATTACCGAAGTTATCCGTTTCAAATTGAACCGTGCCCGAGAACTTTGACCTTCCAGTTTTAAAAACTTGCTGGACAATTCCAGCGTTTGCGTTCCCAAATTCAGCATTATATCCACCCGCTTGAACTGAAAGTTCCTCAAGCGCCTCAGGGATTACCGTTATAAGTCCGCCCCCAAGCGCCCTGTATCTATCTCTTGAAGCAAATGCTCCACCTCTTGCCCCAGTTGATGCACCAAGTATATTAGTAACATTTGCACCCTCAATCATATATCCAACCTCATCAGACCTGCTACCCCTTATATACAATCTCCCATATTGGGCACTAACTCCAGCCTGAAGAGCAAAGTAAGTGTTAATATCTCTCACAGGGAGTTTCTCAACATCAGAAGAAGTTATAACGCGGATGGCATTTGTAGCTGATTTCTCTATCAAAGGTCTTTCCGCAACAACTTCAACAGCTTTTAATTCAATTGCAGTTGACGGCAACTCAAAGTTCAATTCCCTCGTCAACCCAGCGACAACCTGAACACCTGAAACAGTCACACTTTGATAACCAACATAAGATGCAACAACAGTGTAAACACCAGCTGGAACATTTAAAATGACATAATTACCGTTAACATCGGTTGCTGCACCAAGCGTCGTCCCCTGAATTACAACAGATGCTCCAATAAGAGGCTCTTTCGTTTCCCTATCAATTACTCTCCCAGAAATTTTACCGTATTGAGCAAATGCAAATTGAGATATCAAAACTAATAAAACGAAAATTTTAAATTTGTTTCTCATAGCTTTCCCTCCTTAATCTTCTTTGAAAAGCTTTTTTTCTAAACTTGCTCTTGGACCAAAAACTACAACCGAATATCTGCCAGCTCCATTAACCCCTGAATCCCAAGCTTTAACAACCGTATCCGTCCCAGCTATAACAGTATACTTAACAGGGAAAGAAGAAATCTCAAGATATGGGGTTCCGCCTTTAAATGCGATGTTTGTAAAAATGGAATCCTTATTGGCAAAATTTACAATGACCTTCGTAGTGCCAAGGTCAGGGCTCAAATGCAAAAACCTAACCAACGCCTTTCCACTTGGATATGGGTCGTCAAATGTGTTTCGCTCGCTTGCAAATAAAACATTTGCACCACTAACATAGAAAATTGAATACTTCTTCTCTGATTCAAGCGATTGTCTTATAGTATCCCTCCCGGCCCCGTAATCAAAGACAAAAACCCTTGAACCAGCTGGAAGGTCAAAATATTGGGAGGCATCGCCAAACGAAATCGTTGCCTTTTGAGACCCATCAACATAAACAGTCAAAGAAGTCCCGCTTCTTAAATTCACAAACTTCGCACTTGAACGATAATCAACCGGCTGAATTACAGGATTATCAACATTAATACATCCACTCCCCGAAATCAAATATAAAAAAGCGAAAATTAAAACAGAAAGGCAAACGGTAAACTTACATTTCATTTGCCACCTCCAATTTAAAGTTTTAAAATTTCCCGAGAACGAAATTTGTTCTTTTAAGGTGGGGGTGCTTATTTAAGCCAAAATTTAAATCCTTTCTAAAAATTGAGGTACTTTTTTCGTTTACTATAATATAATACCAAAATTTCAATTTGTCAAGACCCAAAAACTCGTCGAGGGCGATGGGACATGATTGATGAAAATCCAAAAAAACTGTCCCTTATGACACCGACGAGATCACCGAAGACCTTCCCCTGTTAAAAAAAGAAAAATTTATCCTCCAGTGAAAATATCTAAGAGCTCTTGATAAGTTTTTTTCGTTTTCTTATATTCTTAAAAAAATTAATTCGCAAGTTCAATGACTGGAGAGAGAGAGAGAGAGAGAGAGAGAGAGAGAGAGAATGAAACAAAAGCAAACAAACATAATTTTATCCTTTGTCGTTGTCTTTCTTCTTATTTTAATTGTTGCAGCTGTTTTTTACCTTCACGATCGCGTTGAAGGTGAGTTTATAGCAACTTTTGAAGAGAAGCAAACCTTGTTTGCAAAAGGTCTCGCTACCTCGTTTGAAAATTATATTTTCTCAAGGGGACAGGGTCTGAAAGTTCTCGCAAGCTTTGAATCCGTGAAAAAGAGAATTAAACAACAACTAGAAACAGATTTAAACGAATACCTTCGCTATGTAAAACAATTTTATGTTAGCTCAATATCCGTCATTGATGAATCAGGTCGCGTGATTCATTCAACCGATGGAAAACTCACAGGGAAAGATATATCAACATATGATTTCTGGAAGGAAATATCAAAGTTGCCACCCGACGAGGTCATCTACACAATGACATCTAAAGATAAGTTTTTATATACCGCAATAATTGCAGCTCCAGTTTACGAAGGAAAAAAATTTCTCGGTGCAGTTGTTTACACAATTAAAATTGACTCTCTTATAAATTCGCTCGCGGGTCAGATTGGCTTAGACTTAACACTCCATGACGCCTGGATTATCAAATCCGATAGGGTTCTGATCTTTCATTCAGCTCATCCAGAGATGGTTTTGAATCGGGCAAGCTTTATGGATGAATCTTGTAAGCAATGTCATATCTCCTTCAACCATGTTGATACGATGCTCGCGAAAAACTACGGCTCAATAAGATACAAACTTAAAGATCGTCCAGAAAAAATCGCTAGCTTCTCGCACTTTAAAATTTCTGGTTCAGATTTAGTTTTCGTTGTAAGCACACCATATGCAAGGATTGCGAAATCAGCAAGGCAAAATCTAATGCTTATTTACCTTCTTGTTGGATTAGCAATTCTTTCACTTCTCATATACGGATTTATTTTTATAAAAAACTTAGCCGAAGCTATCAGAACTGAAGAAAAAAGAAAACAACTTGAGGAAAGGGAAAAAATTCAACGGCTTTATACACTCTTATTCCAAAATTCAAACGATGGTGTTTATCTGCTTGACCTTGAAAGTAGAAGGTTCATTGATGTCAACAAAAAATTTCAAGAGATGCTCGGTTATACGACAGATGAATTAAACAACATTGATTATATGGAGCTCGTCGCTCCAGAATCAAGGGCTTTCATTGAAGAGAGGAGAAGTAAAATAGAAAAAGGAATCCCAGTCCCGCAAAGATATACATTCCTTGCGCTTGCAAAAGATGGCAGAAAAATCCCAGTTGAAGTGAGCGTAAGCTATGTGAGAATCGGAGAGAAGATGTATGTCCTTGGAATTTATAGGGACATAAGTGAAATTTTAAGACAAAAAGAACTCTATCAATCACTTTTTGAAAATCTTCCCGTTGGCGTTGTAATACATCAAGATGGGAAAATTGTAAGATGCAATAAAAAGGCGCTTGAAATCGCTGGGGCTAAATTTGAAGATGAAATCATAGGTAAACCCGCAATTGATTTCGTCCATCCAGATTATAGAAAAATAGTTATTGAGAGAATTAGAAAGCTTATTGAGACAGGCGAAGAAGCCCCACCAATTGAAGAAAAGTTTGTGCGTCTTGATGGCTCTATAATTGATGTTGAGGTAAGAGCTTCAAGAATTCTTTGGGAAGGAAAGCCAGCTATTCAAGTTATAGTTGAAGACATAACCGAGAGGAAAAAACTTCAAAACGAGTTGATGAAAAAATATAGAGATGAAGAGGAACTCAGGTTAAAATTTGAGACGATATTTAAAAACTTAGGCGAGGGGATTTACTTTCAAAACGATAGAGGAATAATTGAACTCGCAAATGATGAGTTCTGTAAAATTTTCGGTTATAAATCTGCAAATGAACTTATCGGAAAGCCATTTGATAAATTCCTTGACGAGATAAAAGACAAAATTGAAGATGGCGAGAAAGAGATCGCTTTCATAAGAAAGCAAGTTGCTGAAATGAAAGCAATCAGATATCCTGAGTTAAAATTCAAGGATGGTAGAATAATTGATAGAATGGCTTTCCCCATTTATGATATAAATGGCAAATACATTGGTCGCGTTGGGATAGCCAGGGATATAACTGAAAAGAAACAAAAGGAAAGGGAGGTTTTAGAGCTTCAGAAGTTTGAGATCCTCGGACAACTTGCAAGCGGGATAGCACACGATTTTAACAATGTTTTGGGAATAATAACTGGAATGCTTGAGATTGCGAAGATGAAAACAGAGGACAAAAAAATTATACCATATCTTGATTCCGCATTTTCAGCGAGCCAACGCGGGGCTGAGATTGCGAAACGTTTGCTACAATTTTCAAGGAAGAAAGTTGAAGAATTTAAGCCGATCTCAACGAAACAATTAATTGATGACACGGTCAGAATACTTCAACACACATTGCCGAAGACGATACAGATTGATATCAAGATTGAAGATGAGTGTGTTGTTTTAGGTTCTTACGGTGATTTACAGCAAGTGATTTTAAATCTTGCTCTAAACGCAAGAGATGCCATGCCTGGGGGTGGAAGGTTAAGGATTGAGACGCTGACCGTTGAGGGTGATTTTGTTGAGAGAAAATTTGGGAGCGCAAGCGCCGATAAATATATCGTCATTGCGGTTTCGGACACGGGCGTTGGAATGAGCAATGAGGTCAAGAAAAGAATTTTTGAACCGTTTTTCACGACAAAGGAACTCGGGAAAGGAACGGGACTTGGGCTTTCAATTGTGAAAAATATTGTATCACTACACGGTGGATTCATTGACTTTGAAAGCGAACTCGGTAAAGGGACAACTTTTTATATCTATCTTCCGGTCTACCTTACCGAGAAAAGAGAAGCAAAAATAAATCGGGGAGAAGAAAAAATGGAAAAAATTGGTCAGGGCTATAAGATTCTAATCGTTGAGGATGAAGAAAATTTGAGGATAATAATGCGGGATTACCTTCAGATGCTTGGATTTGAAATCATTGAGGCAGAGGATGGGGAAACCGCTCTTGAAAAATTTAACGAAAACAAAGACATAAAAATTGCTTTTATTGATTATGGCTTGCCAAAGATGATGGGGGATGAGTTGATTGGGAAAATCTATGAGATTTCAAAAGATGTTAAGTTTGTTTTGGTAACTGGTTTTGTTGATGTTGAAGTTAGAAGAGAACTTCCATCGGGGACGAAGTTTCTGCGCAAGCCATATAACCTCTCACAGATTGAGGAGATAGTTAAAGAGGTGCTTGGCATATCATAACCGCTTTTGAAATCCTTGACTTTTAAGCCTCTACTTTTTATCTTATCTTTGAATTCAACAAAACAAAAATATGGAGGTATAACTATGGCAAGGGACAACAACGAAGGGATGTTCAGGGGATTTTTACTTGGCTTTTTAATCGGTGGTGCTCTCGGAGCTGTCTTTGCTATGCTCTTCACACCTAAAAGTGGAAAAGAGATGAGATCTATGATAAGAGAGAAATCAGCTGAGGCTAAGGATAAAGCTAGTGAATATCTTGCCGAGGCGAAGACAAAAACAGAGGAAATAATTGAAAAGGCGAAAGAGGAAGCTGAAAAAATTAAAAAAGAAGTTGACGAACTTATAACGACAGCTAAGCAGAAGGTTGACATGGTTAAAGAAGCTGTGAAGTCAGGCATTGAGACCTATAAGGAAGAAACGAAGAAAACAAAAGGTTGAAATTTCAGGGCAAGACGAATGTCTTGCCTTTTTTATTTTAAAATTTAACTGGGTTTGAAAATGGAAATGCTAATCCAGATTTTGTTAGCTCTTCTTTTGGTCAGCGCAGTCATATCTCTGATTTATCTTGTAGTTATATTTGCGAAGCTGAGAGTGTTGATTGAAAATCTCAACAAGACGACAAATGAGATAAACGCACGACTTCCTTCAATACTTGAAAACATTGAAAGGACAAGCTCTCAAGCTCAATCACAATTTGAATTGATCGGCAATTTGACCCAGAGCTTGCAATCGTATTTACAAAAGTTCAAATTTGCATTTTCAGGCGATAGTCATTCCTCAGAATTTCTCCCCTCTGGTTTAACAAAAATTTTCGCTCTGATAAAGGCGATTCGCACTGTGATAACAAAGCTAAAGGCATAAACACAAAAAGATAAGGGAGGTTGACAGTGGTGAAGGAATATCCAACCGAAAAAATCAGAAACATTGGTTTAATTGGACATGGTGGTTCTGGGAAGACATCTTTTGCTGAGGCGATGCTCTTCAGTGCAGGTGTCACAACACGACTTGGAAGAGTTCAAGAAGGAAACACCGTCTCGGATTATCATCCAGATGAAATAGCTCAACAAGCATCAATCAACTTGTCACTTCTTCATTGTGAATGGAGGGATGTTAAAATCAACATCATTGATATGCCCGGTTACGCTGATTTTATAGGTGAGGTTAAAAGTGGTTTGAAAGTCGCTGATACAGCGATTTTGCTTGTGAAATCGGTTGAAGGAATTGAAATTGGAACGGAAACATCCTGGGAGATAACGAAAGAATACGACAACAGCGTAATTTTTGTCATCAATAAGCTTGATGCTGAACATTCAAACTTTGAAAAGGTCGTTGAACAGATAAGACAAAAGTTCGGGCACGAGGCGGTTGTAATCCAATTCCCCGTAAACGAAGGGACATCTTTTAATTCAATTGTTGATGTTTTGAAAATGAAACTTCTGAAGTTCTCAAACGATTTGTCAGGCAATTATGTTGAGGAAGAAATACCTCAGAATTTGAGGGAGAAGGTGGAAAAGTTGCGTGAGGAATTAATTGAATCTGTTGCTGAAACGGATGAGGAGCTTCTAAATAAATTCTTTGAAAATGGTGGTTTAACGGAAGAGGAGCTTAAAAATGGCTTCACAAAAGCAATTAGCGAGAGGAAAATTTTCCCGATATTATGTGCTGATTCTTACCACAACATCGGCACAAAGCGGATACTTGATTTTATTGTTGATTATTGTCCAAGCCCGAATAAAAAGCAAGTATCGGCGATTTTGAAAAACGATTCATCACAACAGATAAATTTAAATTATGATTCATCGGCCGAACCGGTGATCTTCGTTTTCAAGACGGTTTCAGAAGCCCATGTGGGTGAGTTTTCATTTTTCAAGGTTTATTCAGGAACTTTAACAAGAGGAATTGACCTTGTAAACCAAAGCAACGGGACGCTTGAAAGGTTAAGTCAGCTTTATGTTATGAATGGAAAGGAAAGAAAAGAGGTTCAGAAACTTTACGCTGGTGACATAGGAGCTGTTGTAAAGCTAAAAAACACACATACAAACGACACGCTTTCAACGAAAGCATTTGCAGTTGTGATACCACAAATTGAATTCCCAGAGCCGGTGATTCAGTTTGCTATAATCTCAAAGAACAAGGGAGAGGAGGAAAAGATAGCAGCTGGGTTACACGCTCTTCACGAAGAGGACCCAACATTTGTCTTTACGGTTGATAATGAGCTTCAACAAACCTTGATAAGCGGTCAAGGGGAGATGCACTTGACGATAATTGCAAAGCGATTGAAGGAAAAATACGGTGTTGAAGTTGAACTCGGCGAGCCGAAAATTCCATACAGGGAGACGATAAAAGGGAAAGCCAGGGAACAAGGGAAGTATAAAAGACAAACCGGCGGAAGGGGTCAATACGGCGATGTTTGGCTTGTGTTGGAACCACTGCCAAGGGGTGGCGGATTTGAATTTGTGGATGCGATAGTCGGTGGTGTCGTCCCAAGAAACTATATCCCAGCCGTTGAAAAAGGTGTCAGAGATACCATGGCAAAAGGTGTCCTAGCTGGATACCCAGTTATTGATGTCAAGGTCACTCTTGATTATGGCTCTTATCATCCAGTTGATTCATCTGACCTTGCGTTCCAGATAGCAGCTTCAATGGCGTTTAAAAAGGCATTTATGAACGCAAATCCCGTATTACTTGAACCGATATATGAAATTGAAGTAAAAGTCCCTGAAGAATTTATGGGAAGCGTTATCGGTGATATATCAAGCAGACGAGGAAAAGTTATAGGGATGACAGCGGAGGGAAGTTATCAAGTTGTGAAGGCATATGTTCCACAGAAGGAATTATACAGATATTCATCCGCCTTGAGGTCACTGACGCAAGGTCGCGGAATTTTTAAAGCTAGATTCTCGCATTACGAAGAAGTTCCGAAAGAGATAGCTGATAAAATCATCGCTGAGGCACAGAAACAGAAAGAAGCTGTTGAAGAAGAGTAAATTAACAGGGGCTTTTAAAAGCCCCTTTTTTATTTTTCCCATCAAAGAGGAAATTTTTTGATAAATTTTTCTTTCGCTTTTTCCCTTTTTCCAGCAGGGGATAAAATTTTTGGCGAACTAAAATGAATAATCACCCTATTTTAACAAAAGATTCAATCGCTTCAACCAAAGCATCCCAAGAATACTTCTTTTTCTCAAGCTCAACATTTTTTGAAAATTCATCGGCAAGATTCTCCCTAAAAAACTTAACAATTGCATCGGCTATTTTTTGCGGTGACGGTTCAACTATAAAACCCGTCTTTCCGTCAAGAACAACCTCCGGAAGCCCTCCGACATTTGTAGCTATAACTGGTTTGTTAAAATTGTAAGCTATTTTAACTATTCCGCTTTGAGTTGCTGACTTATACGGCAAAACCACGACATCACTTGCGGAAAAATATATCTTCACTTCATCGCTTTTAACATATTCATTTTTGAAAATTACATGATCACTAATTCCATCTTCCTCAACGATCTGATAATATCTCTGCGGTTTATCGTAAAATTCACCAACAACGAGAAGCTTAACTTGAAAGTTTGCGAGGACGAATTTCATCGCCCTCAAAAGAATATCAAGCCCTTTATATTCTCTTACATATCCAAAAAAAAGCAAAACTTTTTCATCCGGTCTCAAACCAAGAATCTGTCTTGCTTTGACTTTTTCAATTGACGTTCCAAAAATTTCATAAACAGGATGATAAACCTTTTTATAACTCGCACCAGGTCTAATCTTTAATAGATCAGATTCAACAGCGCTTGACTGAACTATGAAATGATCAACGAAAAGAAAGGCAAACTTAGTTAAAGCAGTGTCTAAGATTGTTCTCTCGTGCGGGACGATATTATGACAGATGAAAAGAATCTTCGCCTTGGAGAAAGTTTTCACAATTAAGGCAATAGTTCCAAAACAAGGGGCAAAGAAGGGCATCCAGTATTTAAAAATCACTATATCGGGTTTTTCAGAAGCAACTTTAAAACCAACACGAAGCCAATTAAATGGATTTATAGAATCAATCAATTGTGAAGTTTCAATCTTTTCAACCAATCCTCCAGATTCAACTTGTGTCTTACCTGGAAAAAGAAACCTCGGATATTGCCTTTTAAATGTTACGACCTTGACGATGTGTCCCCTCTTTAAAAGTGCCTTGTATAAAAGTCCGGTGTAATGAGCTATACCACCCCTATACGGATAAGCACTACCAATTATGATTATCTTCATCTATGCTAAATTTGAATCTCTTTGATTGAATATGTTTCAAGGTGCTGATATGCCCGAGTTATCATTTCACCGAGAAGCCCAATTGAAATAAACTGTATCCCTACGATTGTGAGCATAACCCCGAGGATAAAGAGAGGTCTATTGCTTAAAGTAATGTTTTCAATCAATTTTAAGAGGGAAAGATAAAAGGTTATTCCAAAGCCGAGAGCGAAAATAAAAATCCCAACACTACCGAAAAGATGCAAGGGTCTCTTGAAGTATCTTGTCGTGAACATAACGGTGAGAAGGTCAAGGAAACCTTTTATGAATCTACTCGCGCCAAACTTTGTTTTGCCGTATTTTCTTGGATGGTGCTGAACTACAACTTCACCTATTTTATACCCAGCCCAATGTGCCAGAACTGGTAAATATCTGTGTAGTTCGCCATAAACTTTTATATCTTGCGTCACCTCCTTTCTATACGCTTTTAAACCGCAGTTGAAATCATGGATTTTTATTCCTGTCAAAGTTGAGACGACAAAGTTAAAAATTCTTGAAGGTATCGTTTTACTTATCGGATCATATCTTTTCTTCTTCCATCCTGAGACGAGATCAAAACCCTCATTAAGTTTTTTTAAAAGATTAGGAATTTCACGTGGATCGTCTTGAAGGTCCGCATCCATAGTTATTATGATATCGCCTTTAGCGTGTTCAAATCCAACTGCAAGAGCAGCTGATTTACCATAATTTCTCCTGAAACTTATAAATTTGACATTTTTATCACCCTTTCTAATTTTTTTGATAACATCAAGGGAGCCATCATCAGAGCCATCGTCAACAAAAATGATTTCATAATTGTATTTGTTCTCCCTAACTACATTAATTATTTGCTGATATAGTTCTGGAAGCGATTCAACTTCGTTATACAAAGGTATGACAATTGAGATAAGCGGGGTGTTTCTTTTTGTCGTTTTCCTTCGTTCAGACATATTAAAGCTTATAGGCGTTAATTTTTCTACTTTTAAAGATAAGATGAAGGAAAATCTTTTCAAAATTTTAGTTGATATTGTTTTTTTATTTTTTTAAATTTTTGATGAAAACAAACAAAACTAATGGAGCACTTGCATGAAACCGATAAAAACAAAAGAAGGTTACTTCAAGCTTGTCGCCTCCTACAAAAAAGAATCAGGGGGATGGGCGTGGATAATTCACAGAATTTCTGGAATCGCCCTTACTGCTTATCTTTACCTTCACATCTACGCTCTATCAACTTTAACCAAAGGCAAAGAAGCCTTTGACGCCGAAATGGCTTTGTTTCAAAAACCATTATTCAAGTTTCTTGAGTGGATACTTTTTGCATTTGTTCTTGCACACACGCTCAACGGAATAAGAATTGTCCTCGTTGACTTTGGAAAAGGCGCATTTTATCATAAGAAAGCTTTCGCCTATTTGATGGTTATAGGAATAATCGCTTTTCTTGTGATGGGTTATTTCATCTTCAGCCACGAAATACATCAAGCATTTGCCAGCAAAATTATTCCACTTGGTTAAATTCAAGAACCTAAAACAAAACATGGGTTTTCAATATGTCATTTAAATACTACGGTTCAAGAAAAAGCGGTTCAATTGGGTGGTTGCTCCAAAGGATAACAGGTATATTTCTGATATTTGCAATGGTTGGACATTATATCCTTATGCATTATTCGCCAGAGACGGGACATTCATATGATCAGTCGGTTATGAGATTTTCAAACGCATATTGGAAGATGTTTTACCTGACATTTATAACCTTGGGCTTATGGCATGGTTTAAACGGGATATGGTCCATTTTAAGGGACTATAAAATGAAGCCCTGGGTTGCTATTACTCTTTATGGAATAATAGTTGTTTCTGGAATTGCTTTTTGGGTTTTAGGTGTAAGCACAGCATTAAGTTTTTAAGCACTTTAAAACAAAATTTCAAGAGGTGTAAAAAATGATCCATCAATATGATGCAGTAATTGTTGGCGCTGGGGGCGCTGGACTTAGAGCAGCACTTGAAATCCCCGAAGGTTATTCCTGTGCAGTCCTAACAAAGGTTTATCCAACAAGGTCTCACACCGGAACTGCCCAAGGTGGCGTATGTGCAGCACTTGGAAACGAAGAAGATGACTCCTGGGAATATCACTTCTTTGACACAGTTAAAGGTAGCGATTTCCTTGGAGACCAGGACGCAATTGAAATAATGTGTCAGGATGCCATCCGTGCTATAATTGAGCTTGAACATATGGGAATGCCTTTTTCAAGAAACGAAAAAGGACTTATCGCACAAAGACCTTTCGGCGGTCATACAAAACCTAAAGACCCAAATAATCCTTTCGGTGAAAGGGTTCCGGTAAAAAGGGCTTGTTTCTCGGCGGATAGAACAGGTCATGTTATGCTTCAGACACTTTATGAAAACTGCATTAAGCGTGGAGTTAAATTTTTCCCGGAATTTTTCGTCACCGATTTAATTGTTCAAGATAACATAGCCCGAGGCGTTGTAGCAATTGAAATCCCAACAGGTGAAATACATGTCTTTCACGCTAAAACTGTTATGTTTGCAACTGGCGGATATGGAAGGGTTTACAGGATAACTTCAAATGCTGTCGTTGGAACAGGCGATGGCTTCGCAATTTCCTATAGGAGAGGTATCCCGCTTGAAGATATGGAATTCGTTCAGTTTCATCCCACAGGTCTGTGGCGCCTTGGGATACTCGTCTCTGAAGCTGCAAGGGGTGAAGGTGGTGTGCTGAGGAATAAGCTTGGCGAAAGGTTTATGGAAAGATACGCCCCGACAATCAAAGACCTTGCACCAAGGGATGTGATATCAAGAGCAATGTATACTGAAATAAGAGAAGGTCGTGGAATAGAGGGTCCAGATGGAACGCATTATCTTCTACTTGACTTAACTCACCTTGGTCCTGAGATTATAAACAAAAAACTCCCCGAGATAACTGGCTTTGCAAGAATTTATCTTGGCGTTGATCCAACCAAAGAACCAATCCCTGTTCAACCGACAACGCACTATGCAATGGGTGGAATACCAACAAATATTGATGCTGAAGTTGTGATTGACGATAAGGGAACAAAGGTTGAAGGATTTTATGCTGCTGGTGAGGTCGCTTGTGTTTCTGTGCATGGGGCTAACCGACTTGGCACAAACTCACTACTTGATATAATTGTCTTCGGTCGTCGTGGTGGAAAGAAAATGGCTGAATATATCAAAGAACACGACTTCCCAACGCTACCAAAAGACGCGGATGAATGGACGAGAAAAACAATTGAAAGAATACTTAACAGCAATGGAAAAGAGCGTGTCTCAAGGATAAGAAAAGAACTTCAAGAGGTGATGATGGATAAGGTTTCGGTTTTCAGGACCGGAGAGAGCATAAAAGAAGCGATAGACAAAATCAAGGAATTGAAAGAAAGATACAAGGAAGTTAAAATTGATGACAAGGGCAAAAGATTTAACACCGATCTTATTGAAGCCATTGAGCTTGAAAATTTGCTTGACACAGCGGAAGCGATTGCCTATAGTGCTTTGAACAGAACAGAAAGCCGAGGCGCACACTACCGCGAGGACTATCCCAAGCGTGATGACCAAAACTGGCTGAAACACACACTCATTTATAAAAATGAAAATAAAGAACCAATCATAAAATATAAACCCGTGGTCATAACAAAAATTCCACCAATGGAAAGAAAATATTAAAAAATCACAAGGGGATTAAAATGAAAGTCACATTCAGAATTTTCAGATTCAACCCCGAAACAGATAAAGAACCTTATTATAAGGACTATGAAGTTGAAGCCGACCCAAAGGATAGAGTCGTTGATGTTCTTCATTACATAAAAAATGAAATTGACGGAACTCTAACTTTTAGACGCTCTTGCCTTCACGGGATATGCGGTTCGGATGGCATGAGAATTAACGGGAAGAATATGCTCGCATGTTCAATACTTCTTCAGGACCTTGGATATTCAGATAAAAATAAAATGTATAAAAAGCCTATTGTAATTGAGCCACTCCCTGGAATGCCTATAATCAAAGACCTTGTCACTGACTTCACTGACTTTTGGAAAAAGTATGAAGCTGTTAAACCATATTTAATCACAAAAACACCTCCACCAGAAAGAGAACGTCTTCAAAGCCCAGAAGATGCTGAACTTTTAATGGAAGCTTCAAAATGCATCCTTTGTGCCTGCTGTACGACAAGTTGCCCATCAACTTGGTCAAATGATAATTACCTCGGACCAGCTGCACTACTTAAAGCTTACAGGTTCATATTTGACTCAAGAGATGATGCAGCGGATGAACGACTTGATATTATTGATTCACCAGATGGGATTTGGCGCTGTCATACGATTTTCCATTGCGTTCAAGCTTGCCCGAAAGAAATCAATATCACTTGGCATATTTCGCAATTGAAGAAAAAACTCGTTGAACGCGAAATTTAAAAACCAAAGGGCGGTCCTTAAACCGCCCTTTTTTATTCCTCCTTTAACAAGCGAAGATAATCAAAACTGTATATCCCTGTGTTATGTCCATCCCCCCAAGTTATTTGTATCGCATAATTTCCAACTAAATTTACCTCTTTTATATCATAAGCCGATACAGATAACTCAACATCCCTTCCGCTTTCTCTTTCTGCGGAACAAGTTGCACACGGGCACATTTTTCGCAAAAAACTTAAACTGAAAATGTCCTCGTGTCCATCATTCCAACTAAATCTAAGCTTATCCCCAACTCTTTCAATCTTTATCGGATATAACATTTGCTAAAAATTTTTTTGTTTTTAAATTTACCTTGTAAAGTTAAAAACGCCAGAACAAAAAATTCAACTTATCCGTATGGAAAAAGTAAGCGAAAATGTCACAAAAACTCTGATCCCTGGGATTGGGAATGTTTATTTCAACTTACAAAAATACTCAACGACTATATCTGAGGAACATCAATTCATCTACTACTTTGATGCAGAGGGGAAATTCATGGGTGGTTTCTTCAACGGCATAAGCTATAGAAGAGGACTTGATAACAGGATGATGAAAAAATTTTTTGATGAAGATAAATTTAAAGTCAAGATTTTCGTTGATGAAAATGAAAAAAGAAAAATCATAAACGATGTGATTGAAAGGGTTGAAAGGATAAAAAGATATGTCAGTGAAAACGATGAGGTCGTTAAACGACTTGAAGATATTTTACGCTGGGATTACGATGCGCTCCAAAAAGACGCAATCAAATTTCTTTCAATTTACAAACCAATAAGCATCCTCCCACCCGATCAATATCTCTCGCTCGTTCTCCAGCCAGCGGAAGGATGTTCCTGGAACAAGTGCACATTCTGCAGTTTCTACCAAGACAGAAGATTTAGGGTAAAATCACCCGATGAATTTAAAGAGCATATAAAAAAAGTAAAAGAATTTTTCGGTAGAGCCATCGGTTTGAGAAAATCAATTTTTCTTGGCGACGCAAATGCCTTGATAATACCACAAAAACGTTTGATTGAACTTTTAAAAATCATCCACGATGAATTCCCGATCTCAAAAAACATCTCAAACCTTGAATTTTCGTTTGATGGTATTTACTCTTTCCTTGACATCTTTGGTGCTGAAAGGAAAAATCTTCAGGAATATATTGAGCTGAAAAATTTCCATGTCAAAAGAATTTACATAGGGCTTGAAACTGGCGACTCTGAACTTTTCAAATATCTTAATAAACCTGGCTCACCGGATGAATGCGTTGATGTCGTTGAGACAATTAAAAAAGCTGGGATAAATGTTGGGATAATAGTCCTTGCCGGTGCCGGCGGTGACAAATTTTATGAAGCGCACATAAAGAATACTATTGAAACAATCCTAAAAATGCCATTTTCAAACGGAGATATAATTTACCTTTCACCTCTTGTCCTTGACGAAGCAGATGAATATGTCAAACTGATGAATGAACTTGGGGCGAGAACATTAAATAAGTTTGAAATAGCAGAGCAAATAAACCGCATCAAAGAAGGTCTTAAAAATTTAACACAACAAGGCGTCAAAGTTACAATTTACGATATCCAAGAGTTCCTCTACTAATAAATAGAACTCACTAAAAGATGGAATTTGAAAGGGTCAAAGGGAACATCGGCTTTTTTCTCGGTTTAGCTTTTTTCGTTTTAATTATCCTAATTCCGATACCACAAGTGTTTATTGAACATGCAAAACTAAAAATTCAAGTATCAGAAGTAAACGCTGATGTATTAAAACTTGCTTATAGCATGAAAGTCGTCCTCGCCCTACTTATTTTGATGGTAACTTGGTGGATTAGTGAAGCTGTTCCAATCCCTGTGACATCTCTTTTGCCAGGCGTTATACTTCCTTTGTTTCATACTTACGGTTTTCATGATGGGGGATTCATTGAATTAAACGGGAGAAATGTTTTTATGAACTATGCTAACCCGATAATTTTTCTATTTCTTGCTGGATTTTTGATAGCTGGGGCAATGCAAAAGTGGGGACTTGACAGAAGAATAGCACTTTGGATTTTGACACGAGGTGAAATTTCACAAAGCCCCGGGAAAATTCTCTTCGGCTTGATCGTTGCTTCAGCTTTTATCTCAATGTGGGTTTCAAACACAGCGACAACAGCTATGATGCTACCAATAGCGCTTGGGATTTTAAACAAACTAAATGTTGATCAAACATCAAAATTTGCCAAGGCAATTATGCTCGGTGTCGCTTTCGCATCATCAATCGGGGGTGTTGGGACAATAATTGGAACACCACCAAATGGGATAGCTGTATCAATCTTATCAAAGGAAAAAATTGTGCATATAAACTTTCTCAAATGGATGAGTTTTGGAATCCCGTTCGTGATATTTGCGCTACCAATACTTTGGCTCGTGCTCAAACTTACATTTAGGTTTAGTTTCAAGTTCAATGAAGAAATAAAAGAACTGCTCATCTCTGAAAAAAATAATCTTGGCAAACTTTCAAAAGCAGAAAAATTAACGCTTTCCGTCTTCATTCTTACAGCTTTACTTTGGATAACTAACCCCTTTTGGAACTTGATTCCTCTAATTGGAGAAAAACTTGAATGGTTTGATGAGTATTTGATAGCCGTTTTTGGCTGTATAATTTTATTCGCCCTGCCGATAAATTTTTCAGAAAGAAAATTTATCCTTGATTGGAAGGATTCAAAATATGTGGATTGGGGGACATTGCTTTTGTTTGGCGGAGGTATTGCTCTATCAGATGCCTTATTCAAAACGGGACTTGCAAGTGTCATAGCAAGTGAATTTATTAAAACTTTCGGCAAACCATCACCATTTTCCCTTGTACTCGTGATTGTGATTTTTATGGATCTTCTCACAGAGGTGACATCAAACACAGCTGTAACATCAATGATGGTTCCAGTTTTAATTTCAATTTGTTCGGGTCTTGGGATAGAGCCAACCGTTGTTGTCATTCCAGCAACGATTGCAGCATCAATGGCTTTTATGCTTCCCGTAGCAACACCACCAAACGCGCTGGTTTATGGTTCAAGATATGTGACATTAAAAGATATGATAAAAGCCGGCTTCATATTGGACATAGTTGCTTGGTTTTACATCACCATTTACTTCTATGTGTTAAATCTACTCGGCTTCAAAATCTAAACCTCTATTTTGACAAAACCTCTGGATTGACAATATTTGCTGGGATTTTCCCAGATAAAGCTTTCACTATATTTTCAGCAGCGACTATGGACATTTTCGTTCTCGCTTCAACAGTTGCGCTTCCTATGTGTGGCGTCAAAACTACATTTTCAAGCTCAATTAACTCTTTCGGAACGCTTGGCTCAAACTCAAAGACATCAAGCCCAGCCCCTGCTAACTTGCCTTTTTTAAGCGCCTTTATCAAAGCTTTCTCATAAACAACCTCACCGCGAGATGTGTTGATAAGATATGCCCCTTTTTTCATTAAATTTATCTCCCTTTCACCAATCAAATGCCTTGTCTTAGGCGTCAAAGGAACATGGATCGTAACTATATCTGAATTTTTAAGTAATGTCTCAAGCCCAACTTTTTTTGCCCCAACTTCTTCTTCAAGTATTTCATTTTTATGCGTGTTAAAGTAAAGGACTTTCATCTTAAATCCCTTTGCTCTCAATCCAACAGCGGTTCCAATTCTACCAGCGCCAATTATCCCGAGCGTTTTCCCAGCAAGTTCAGTTCCAAGCAATAACATTGGAGCCCATCCCTTAAAACGCCCACGACGAACAAACTTATCCGCTTCAACAATTCTCCTTGTAACAGCTAAAATCAACGCCCAAGTCAAATCAGCAGTTGCATCTGTAAGAACCCCAGGTGTATTCGTCACGATAATTCCACGCTTCGTCGCCTCATCAACATCAATATTATTGAAACCGACAGCATAATTTGATATTACTTTACATCTGTCCATGTTTGAGATTACCTCTGCGTCAATTCTATCACTCAAAAGACAAAGAACAGCATCAACCCCACGAACCATCTTTACAAGTTCATTATGTGTTAAATTTCTATCCCTCGTATTCACAATCACATTTTTAAAGTTCTTCTTCAAAATATCAAGTCCTTGCTTTGGAATTTCACGGGTTACAAGTATTGTAAAGTCCTTTTTCATCGCCTTTCCCATCTTAATTTGTTAAGAAACCTTTTGAAAACGGGACTTAAATTCCTCAACGAAAGCATTTAAAGTCGGTTCATCAAAAAGACAGAACCTTATTTCTTCAACACTTGTATCAGGATTTTCTTCAAGAAAGTGAACGACTGTACCAATTAAAATTTTTGCGCATCTTTCCTTTGGGAAACCGAAAATACCAGCACTTATCGCTGGGAAAGAGATTGATTTCAATTTTCTTTCATCGGCGATTTTCAAACTTGAGACGACGGCGCTTTCAAGCTTTTCATCTTCCCCACTAGTGCCACCTCTCCAAATTGGTCCGACAGCGTGGATGACAAATTTTGCAGGCAACTTCCCAGCCCCCGTTATAGCTGCGCTTCCAGTTGGAACATAACCAATTTTGTTGCTTTCCTCTTGAATTTCATATCCACCTTTTCTAACTATCGCACCTGCTACGCCACCGCCATGATGTAAGTGCTCATTCGCTGCATTAACTATAGCGTCAACAACTTCCTCCGTTATATCACCGTGAACTATGCGGATTATTTTACCTTTAATGTTCGTTTCATATAAAACTTTGTTTGGCATTTTTCACCTCAACTTTATTTTTACCTTTGAGACAAAAGGATTATCCCTGATGAAAAATCTCCACTTTCTGTCAAGCCCACTTTTTATCCCGATCCTTTCGCTTCTCCCGATTTCAAACTTCTCTTCCATCAAAGGACGAGAGATGAAAATTTCATCCCCAAGCAATGAAACGCCATTGAACCTTTTATCAATTTTAAACGCTTGACAAAATTTTGCTGGACCATTTGTTAGATTATATATGTCTTCAACACCACGAAATTTCTTCATTAACTCAACCCCACAAATTGGCTCAACAGCCCTTATCAAAACAGCAGATGGAAATCCTTCTCTTTCAGTCACAACATTAAAACAATAGTGCATCCCATAAGTGAAATAGACATATGCGTGTCCGCCTTGAAGGTACATTATTTTGTTCCTTTGTGTTTGCCCTCCAAAAGCATGGCTTGCGGGGTCATCTTCTCCAATATACGCCTCCGTCTCAACAATTTTTCCTGCAAGAATTCTATCCCCGAGTTTCCTTACTATGATCTTGCCGAGAAGCTCTCTTGCTATTTTCAATGTCGGTTGTAAATAGAACCCAATATCAAGCTTCCTCTCAATAAAATCTCGTATCAACTTCATAATGCTCATTTAGAAATTTGCGACTGGAATTCACGAATGATTCTTTCTATCTCCTCTTCACTTATCCCAGAGCCGTAAATTTTTTTCTCACTTTCAACGGTTTTCTCCTTTGCCCACATCGGCGGATTACCCGCCTTCAACTTTATCCTTTCCTCAATCTCTTCAATTATGTTTTTCACATCCCTTTTAATTTCGGGGGAGCTGGAAAATCTTTTTGCATACGAGATTTGAATTCTGTTACCCTCAATATCGTGAAGTGGCAAAAGCTCATAGGCAAGACGTTTTATCTGAATTAAATGTTTCGCCGTCACATTTTCAGAAATAATAGAATGACCCAAAGTTCCTGGACCAAGGGTCATTGACGGATCAAGCCCCGTCGTAAATCCAACGGCTCCAAGTGCAGCTACCGTGTTAACGAGAACTCTAAAAGCTGGTTTTTCAAGAGCAAACTTTACAATTATATCTGGGTCACTTGAATGTATAACCATCGTATGTCCGAGCCCTCCAAATTCAAGAAGTTCAATACATCTGTGGCAACCCTCCCGCCAACCGTCAACAGTGTAAAAGGCAAGTATTGGTGAAAGTTTTTCAACTGAAAGAGGATATTGTCTCCCAACACCTTCAAGTTCAGCAATCAACACAGTTGTTTGTTCAGGAACCGAAAAACCTGCCTTTTGCGCAATATATGCAGCTGGCTTACCGACAATCTCAGGGTTTATTCCACCTTGTGGTGTCAGTATTATCTTTTCAAGCTTCGCTTTCTCATCTGGATCGCAAAAATAAGCCCCTTTTTTCCTAAACTCGTAAATAACTTGTTCCCTTATAGGCGAGTCACAAACAACGGCATTTTCAGCCGAACAGAGCGTTCCATAGTCAAATGTCTTACCAAAGACAATATCGGCAACCGCTTTCTTTATATTCGCGGTCCTCTCAATAAACGCGGGAACATTACCCGAACCAACCCCATAAGCTGGCTTTCCAATGCTGTAAACCATCTTAACCATCTGCGTGCTCCCAGTGGCAAGTATCAATGAAACTTCACGATGTTTTAGAAGTTCCATTGTCCCTTCAATTGCAACCTCAGTCATACACTGGAACAAATTTCTCGGTGCGCCAGCCCTTTCAGCTGCGCTTTGCATTATCTGAATCGCCTCATAAGTGCACTTAACAGCTCTCGGGTGAGGACTTACAACAAGTGCATTTCTTGTCTTCGCAGAAATCAGGGCTTTAAACATTGCTGTTGAAGTCGGATTTGTCGTCGGAATTAAAGCTGCTATAACACCCATCGGCTCAGCAATTTCAACGACCCTTTTCTCCTTATCGTAATTTATGACGCCAACTGTTTTTAAATCCTTTATGGATTCGTATGTAAACTTCGTTGCAAACTCATTTTTCAATTTCTTGTCCTCCCATTTACCAATCCCGGTTTCTTCAACAGCAAGCTTCGCAAGTCGTTCCGATGCCTCATATCCAGCTTCAAACATTGCACGAACTATTTTATCAACCTGTTCCTGAGAATAGCTTTTGTATTCAAGAAATGCCTCTTTCGCTTTTGAAACAAGTTCTCGCGCTTGTTGAATTGAAATTAAATCCTTATGCGCTAAATCAATCGGCATATCATTTCAGTTTTGTTTTCACTCCATTAAAATTGTCTTCGGATGCCAAAGCGACAAACCAGAACTTTCATCAAAAACCCTTTCAAGGATTTCCCCCTCGTACTCCTCTATAAAAATCTCGCAAGCGAAAACGACCGTTCCTATCATCAAATGCCCGCCGAAACATTTACCCTCTTCATCCGCAAGTGTTATATGACAATGAACAAACGGCTGACCATTAAGTAAGCTCACATTGCCAGTGCAATTTAAAATTTCCATTGGTTTGTTAAGTTCATGATTGTAATATTTTTTCTCAGTTTGATTGTAATATGCAACCACTGCTTTCTTAACGGCACCTATAGCTGTAACTTTGCCAATTTTTATACCCTCCTCCCTGCAAATTTTGGTGATTGAATCAAGTAAATCAGCCCCCTCCGGAAGACGACCGATGTAAGTTCTGCGAATTGAGTATTGTTTCCTTGACATTAAAAATTTCTCCATTTTTAGTTATCAAATAAGCCAGGTTGTTTTTCAGAGCGCGTTTTTATAAAACCGAAATGCCTGTACGCAAGCTCCGTTGCAACCCTACCACGAGGAGTTCTCTTGATAAACCCTTCCTGAATTAAATATGGCTCATAAACCTCCTCAATTGTGCCCTCCTCTTCACCAACAGCAACAGCTATAGTTCCTATACCAACTGGACCACCGTTGTATTTTTCTATTATCGTTAAAAGAATTCTCTTATCCATATCATCAAGTCCGTGCTCATCAACATCAAGTGCTTTAAGAGCATATTCAGCGACCTCCTTAGTTATCACGCCACCATATTCGGCAAGATTTTTATCAGCTTGAGCGAAATCCCTTGATCTTTTCAATAACCTGTTCGCTATCCTCGGTGTCCCCCTTGACCTTCGCGCTATTTCATAAGCGCCTTCTTCAGTTATCTGGATTTGCAAAATCTTTGCCGAACGCTTTATGATTTGACAAAGTTCATCGGGTGTATAATAATCAAGCCGAGCACTTATGCCAAACCTCGCCCTCAATGGAGCAGTTAAAAGCCCAGCCCTGGTAGTTGCACCCACAAGCGTAAACCTAGGCAAATTTAACTTAACACTTCTCGCATTAGGACCAGTATCTATCACTATATCAATTTTAAAATCCTCCATCGCAGAATAAAGATATTCCTCAACTACCGGACTAAGGCGATGAATCTCGTCAATAAAAAGAACTTCCCTATCACTTAAACTTGTCAAAATCCCAGCAAGGTCACCAGGTTTCTCAATGACAGGACCTGAGGTCACTTTTATTCCAACCCCAAGTTCATTTGCAATTATATAAGCAAGTGTTGTCTTACCAAGCCCCGGAGGACCAGTCAAAAGCACATGGTCAAGGGGTTCCTCCCTCATTTTAGCAGCCTGTATGAAAACCTTCAAATTATTGACAATTTTTTCCTGCCCGACAAAGTCGTCAAATTTTAAAGGTCTTAATTGCTGATCAACCTCAACATCAATCTCAAGCTTTTCAGGGTTTGTATAACCTGCTCTTGGCATAAAGATAAGCTTGCCTTGTTTTTGCTTAATTTAAAAACAATCGGAGAGAATATCAACTTTATCCCCCGCTAAAAAATAAAAGGGGCGGTTTTTAAACCGCCCCGTATAAACTACTTCACAAACATAAGCTTCTTACTTTCAACAAATTTACCAGCCCTCAATGTGTAAATGTATGTCCCACTTGCAAGGTCCTTGGCATCAAAAATAACTTTATATCTCCCCGCTTCAAGTTCTTCATCAACAAGTGTCGCAACTTCCTGCCCAAGGATAGTATAAATTTTTAAACTAACTTTCTGCCTCTCCGGAATTGAAAATTCAATCGTCGTGCTCGGGTTAAATGGATTCGGATAATTCTGCTTCAGCTCATAACCAACAGGAATTTCATCGCCAATCTTTTCAACCTTCAAAGGAATAACAGGAAGCGTCCCCTGATAAACCCATTTATCAACAGTCCAACCATAATATGATTGCGTGTAAAGATTTTTCTTCTCATCAAACTTCACATCATAAGGCGAAGTGTAGCCAGATGCATTTCCTGGCGTTGTCCCATCCGTTCTGGTGCTATAACCCCCGGTCATAATGTAATTCCATTTAGCAATATCAATAGTGTCAATCGGCTCGCCCGTCGTCCCGCTTACAACATAAATCCTTCCATAAGGATATCCCATTGATAAAGGCGAGGGTCTCCAAACAGCACAAGCTATAAATAAAAGATTATTCTCGTCTAAATACTCTAAACCGATCGGCGTTCCTTTCCACATAGAAGAACCACCTGTATCAGCTTCACCGAGTTGGAAATTAAACTTTGAGTCAACTTGATAACCGGTTTGAGGTGAGCCGACATATTTAACAACTTTCCTTTCTGTTGTGTCACTATAGGACACAAACAACCACGAACCATCGCTATTTACTTCTATACCTTTGTAAACCCCATCCGGAAGGTCAATTTTTAAAATTGGCGTCGCGGTATGCGTTATCCAAGCATTTGGATCACTTTTGATTGACGGAAAGATTTTAATGTCATCATCTCGGCCATAACTACTGTCGTTAATTACATAAACTCTCCCTTGAGAATCAAGATCAAGCGCAAAGATTATATTATCTCCCGTTTCAAGCCGATAGGGGGTCGGCAAAATTGTGTCGCCTGTGAATTTGAAAACAAGAATGTTGTGCATATCATCATTATTTGCGACATAAATCAAACTATCTTCAGCGGTCGCTAAGATAAACCATGCGTTTCTCATCAAAACCTCATCAAACACATCATTTGGATTCGTCCACGGAAGGAAAAAATTCCCAATCCCTGAAGAACCGTAACCGTAATAATAAAGACGTCCCTTTGATGAATCGGCATCAACATAAGGGACAAGAAAACTCCTAGCATTGTAGGTTGTCACACAGGCGATGAAAGTGTTTTCTTTGAGGATTCCCATGCTCGGTGTATTATGCCCTGTTCCGTTAGTTTCATCATCATAGGTGGCGTAAACACAATACCATTTTGAATTCCACACGGGTTGTTCTTGAGCAAAACCAAAGGTGAATAAAGAAAGGAAAAAAAGAATTGTTATAATTGTGCGCATGACACCACCAAGTTTTATTTTTTATTCAAGCACAATTTAAATAAGCCCAATTTTAATGTCAAGAGAAAAGGTATGAAAAACCCATCCCCTATGAAAATTTGTGCCGAGGGCGGGACTCGAACCCGCACGGGTTTCCCCACACGCCCCTCAAACGTGCGCGTCTACCAATTCCGCCACCTCGGCAAAAGTCATTTTAAATATAGCAAATCAAGATTTTAAAATCAAGAATTAAAAAAGAAGGGAAGGGATTTCCCCTTCCCCTCAAAAAATTATCTATAAAACACCCTTAAACCGAACTGCAAATATCTTGGCGCATATGAACTATTTGGCTGTCCAAAATTAGCTAAAGGATTTCCACTGGCATCATACATACGATTAAAGTAACCCGCTGCGTTAAACCAATTGAAAACATTAAAGGCATCAAAAATTAAAGCAATTCTATAATAGCCAAATTCAAATACCTTACTCAACCTTATATCAACTATCTTATACCAATACCTGACTTTCCTCCAATCAAGCGTCCAAATACGCGTATCGCCTGGCCAATCATCTCCATAGAAATTATTATCATTCAAATCTCTGCCATCAATTACATTAAATGGTCTGGGCGAAGCCAAAGTTGCTATTCCACTGAATTGGAAACCAAATGGCAAATTAACAATCCAATTTAAAACAAAACGATGTCTTTCATCTGCACTACTCCTTTGCATCCTATAGCTTGATGCAAAAGGATATGCCGGTGGGGTCACGCCATCAAAATCTGAATAAGCCCAAGATAAAGTGTATGACAATTGCAAAGTATAACTTTGCGTTTTGTATAAAAAGTTAGTTAAGAAGCCATGGTAAAAAGCTCTTCCATAACTACCCCAAAGATAAATATCACCATAATTATCCGAAATCGCCCGCCTCCCCTGACTTGGTATAAAATAGTTAGCATTCGTTTGAACATATAACGCCGTTGCCTTATTGTTAATATAATCAATGCTAAAAGCAAATGTTGGTGTCAATTGCTGAGCAAATCCAATTGACCATTGATAAACAGATGGAGTCAACATTTTGTTGTGCAAAAGATAAAGTGTCGGGCGTGTCCGCCCTTGCCCCTGAAGAATCCTTTGCCTTAACTCATTTGGATCAGTTGTCCCAGGATTTATGAAAGTATATATCCCCCATTTTGAATATAACTGCTCAAAATAACCTATGAAATTAGGAGTCCTATCAAAAAATATCCCATAACCACCCCTCAAAATCATTCTACCTGTCCCAAATACATCCCAATTGAAACTTAACCTTGGAGCGAAATTATCAAGGTCATTTTTTCTATCACCCTTGTTCAAGTATTCAGGTGGAATCTTCTCGGCTATTTCCACACTATCCGCCCAACGAACCTTGAATTTATTGTTCAATATGTCTATATCAGCATCCCACCTCAACCCAAAGCTTACTGTTAACTGTGGAAAAGGAGTCCACCTATCCTGAATGAATGCTCCAATCGTATAACCATTTAAGGAACCCTCAGCGTCATCTGTAGTATAAGGATTTGTGAAACCAATTCCAATCGTTGCTGTCTGGGGCAATGTGCTTGTATCAGTTGGGAATACAAACTGACCATAATAATAGTATGGGAACCACGGCTTATTTATAGCTCTGGTGACCTCAATACCAGCTTTTATAATATGGTCACCATAAAAATCGGAGAGATTGTAGGTAAATTTATTAACCAACCTATAATGATCTTCCGCTAACCTTATCGGAAAAGTTCCCCTACCTAACGAAATGCTCGGGTAAATATACGCCGGACCCGTTTTTATGAGCGGTTCATCGTGTCTCCATCTCAAATAGTGCAACGACAACTCATTCATAGCGTTTCGCGATATGATCCAAGTATCCTTAAAGTGAACAGAATTGATATGATACTTGCCATATATTCCCGCTGTGTAGGCGAATGTCCCACCGAAGTAAAACTTGCTGTCCATATACCTGGTAACCCAAGTCAAATCAAAAGTATGTGAAGTTTCATACTGATACGTTAACTTAACAACACCAGTATGATTCGCCGTTGGTGAATCAAATGTCCCTCTATATGCGTCCCATATGCCCGGATTATAAGCAGGGCGACCCGGAACAACATCAATAAAGTTTTTCTCATTGTTTAACTCATATGATGCGAAGAAAAACATCCTATCCCGAATAATTGGTCCAGATATGGCAAAGCCAAACTGCTGTCTTTTGTAATTTGGTTTGACTTTTTGGAACGGACCCCTTGAATTCAAACCCTTATCCCTGAGATTAGCAAAAGCTGTCACTTTGAACTCATTCGTTCCACGAGGTGTTATAGCAGAGATAACATATGCAGTTCCCCTTGTATACTCTGGGTCAAAAGCATTTAATACAACCCTAAATTCCTGAACTGCTTCCTGAGGCATCGGAGAACCTGTCTGAGGTATACCAACGATATTTCCATTAAAGTAGCTTTTCCACTCCATACCATCAACATAAAATTGAATAAACCTCAACGGTGGCAATGAACCAGCTTCTGGCAACGCTCTCCCACCAATAGGGGCATATGCCTTCACCCCAGGAGCTAATGCAGCCAACTGCATAACATTTCTCGTGTCAAGAGGTAAGTTCACAATCTGCTCCCTTCTCACAGGCATTGAAACATCTGTTCGTTTAACCTCAAAAACCGGCACCTCAGCTGCAACTTCAACCGCACCCAAAGGGATCGCCTCGGAAACAAGCGTAAAGTTCACAACAGCTGTTTGACCGACGAGAACTTCAACCCTTCTCGTCTCGGTCCTAAAACCAACGAACGAAACAACTATTTCATATCTTCCCGGCTGTAACCCACCTATGAAGTAACTTCCAGATTTTGTGGTTATCGTTCCACGAACTAACCCAGTTTCAACATTTTTTATCACAACATTTGCATTGGGCAACGGATTCCCTTCGTTGTCAACCACGCGACCTTCAATTTGAGCCGTTGAAACCTGCGTGAAAACATCTCCCCCTAAAATGATTAGGATTAAAAATGAAATAATTAACCTCATCATGGCGGTCTCCGTAGTTTAATTTGAATTTTCAAATGAAATTTATAACTAATACACCTGAAAGTCAAGAAAAAAACGCAGGATTTTCTCACAAAAC
>Ga0071330_1045303_pt1 | contig 87999 bp, 89 predicted proteins | sample GBScel77sediment_FD_63802 | JGI IMG/M metagenome (GOLD analysis project Ga0071330, IMG submission 63802) | Hot spring sediment microbial communities from Great Boiling Spring, Nevada - Cellulolytic enrichment Sediment 77C v2 (version 2) | ecosystem: Environmental > Aquatic > Thermal springs >...
CCCTCAAGGCCCTGACCCAAGATATGTCCTGGGTTCCTGTGATATGAAAGACTGTAATCTGGATGAGTGAGGGAAAGGAAGGTAGATCAGGAAATGAAACCATGGAGAGGGTTTTCAAAAATATCCCTACAATAAGTTGACGCTATCGAGGTGTCTCCGGACCCCTTTACTTCTCATCAGCAACAGGGTAAACTTACAGTGGTTGAGAATAGGAGGGTATAGAGGCAAAAGTCTTCCAGAGCGCGCCTGTAGCTCAACTGGACAGAGCGCTGGACTTCGGATCCAGGGGTTGGGGGTTCAAGTCCCTCCAGGCGCGCCAGGAATTGGCTCAAAGGGTGTGCTCCCCAGGTCCCATCATTTGGTCAGTCCCTCGAGTATGCGCTTTCCAGAAGGGAAAGAACCTCCTCCTTCGTAGGTACCCACGGGTTCACTGTGTAATCAGGAAGCTTGAAAGTATACTCAGCGATTTCAGGGAGTTCCTCCTTAGGTATGCGCAAATCCTTAAGACCAAACCACATACCAATCTCCTTAAGGAAGGAAACCATGATGTCCCCGAGTTCCTGGGCAGCTATTTCGTCCTTCTCTTGAGAGAGCTCGGGACGGAAAATTCTGGCTACGGCGGCAAATCTTTCCAGAGCATATGGAGCGGTACGCTGTATAAACTCGGGGTAAACCACCGACAGAGCCTCGCCATGCATCACCCAGGGCGCCTTTCCCCCGATGGACATAGCAATCCCATGAGGGAGGGTTGTCCCACAATTGGCAATAGAGAGGCCCGCAAGAGTATCCGCCCAAGCCATCTGTGCCCGAGCTTCACGGTTCGAAAGATCACAAAGGAGAGGAGGAAGGAAACGAACAATAAGGCGAATGGCCTCCAAGGCAAGAAGATCGGTGTAAGGATTAGCATTGACATGTATGTAGCTTTCAAAAGCATGCGCGAAGGCGTCAAATCCTGTAGAAGCGGTGAGGTGCTGGGGAAGGGTCATGACGAGGTCCGGATCCACAATGGCTTCCTTGGGGAAAAGGAGAGGATCTACAATAGCCGATTTGAAACGCTCCTTAGGATTGGTGAGCACGGAAACCGCCGTTACCTGAGAACCGGTACCAGAAGTGGTGGGAATGGCGATGATGGGGAGTATCTCTCTCGTGACCTTTCTTTCCCCAAAAAGGCGATACTCCCAGGCCGTTCCTTCATGCGTGACCTCCAGAGCAATGGCCTTGGCAGTATCAATGCTTGACCCTCCCCCAAGCCCCACCACGACATCGGCGTGGAAATCTCTGGCCATCTCTGTTCCCCGGGAAATGCTCTCCGTTGTGGGATTGGGAATGACCTGGTCGAAGTGGGCAACCTCAACCCCACTCTCCCGAAGGAGACGCTTAGTCTTTTCGAAGACTGGTTCTAAGGCCGGAAAGGGAGGAACGGTAACAAGCAACGCTCTTTTCCCGTAACGGGACACAATCCGTCCCACCTCTTCGAGTTTCCCAAAACCAAAATGAATACGTGTGGGCTGATAGTATGAAAAGGAACTCATGGGGGAACAACCTCCTTACCAGCGTTCGCCGGCAGAATAGCGAATGCGCAGCGATGTGGGGAGAACCACCCTTTTAGGGGTGTTTCGCTTTTTCTTCAGGCGCTCCATTAAAAGCTCTGCCCCTACTTTGCCCACCTCAAAAGCGGGTTGAGAAACAGCCGTCAAGGGGGGAGAAAGGTAGGCAAACCAGGGGAGGTCGTCAAAAATGGCAAACCCAATATCTCCGGGTATCCGCAGTCCTAAATCCTTAATGGCTTCAAAAGCCCCGATACCCATACTGTAGTTGCACGCAAAAATCACGGAAGGCGGAAAAGGCAGGGACAGGAATTCCCGAACCGCCTGCACTCCACTTTCCTTGAAGAAATCCCCTTCAAAGACCAGGAGTTTTTCTCCGGGAATTCCCTCTTCCTTCGCAGCCTCAAGGGCTCCCAGAAGACGTTCCCTTCCTGTTGAGGTATCCTGGGGACCAGCGATGATGCCAATCCTCCGATGGCCAAGGCGCAGGAGATGTCGCACAAGTTCCCGGCTTCCCTCTCGGTTGGTAACCTCGACGAGGTCCACTCCTCCATGGTCCACCTGTTTATCAAGAACCACAACGGGAACCCCAAAGTCAACGAGAAGCTGTAAATCCACCCCGCCGCCCTTCCCCGGGACAAGGATGATGCCATCCACCTGTTTTCCGTAGAACATCTCGAGGGCACTTTGTTCCCGTTCCTCGCTGTAGTTGGTGTTCGTGACGAGCATGTCGAAGCCGTTTGAGGTGAGCACGACCTCAACGCCTCGAAGCATCTCCATCATAAAGGGGTTCTCCAGATCGCACATGACAACCCCAACGGTGTTGGTCCTGCGGCGCCGCACGCTTTTAGCCAGAACGTTGGGGCGGTAATTGAGCTCCCGAATGGCCTTGAGTACTCGCTGCTGGGTCTCCCGGCTCACAAAGCGGGTTCTGTTCAGCACGTGAGAAACAGTGGCTACAGAAACGTCAGCCCTTTCGGCAACTTCCCGCATGGTAACCCGCGTACCCTTGACCATTCCGCTCGTCCCCCAGGAAGAAAACCAAAGGCTGGTCCCAAACGCGGGACCAGCCTTTGGTGCTCAGTAGAGAACCTGTTTGGCCTCTTCAGAGTCAATGTTATCCTTGGTTACAAAAACGATTCCGGTGTCGATGTACTCTGGAACCTTCTCTCCTTTGGCAGCGGCAAAGGCGATTTTCACTCCCTCGTAACCCATGCGGTAGGGATTCTGCACGGCAATGCCCTGGAGCGTACCCTTACGAACCATTTCCTGGAGGTCCTTGTTCCCGTCAAAACCAATGGCCACGATTTTCCCAGCAAGGCCAAGCTGCTCGATAGCCCTTCCCATGCCAATCGCTGTGGGTTCGTTGGCTCCGAAGATAGCCGTAATGTCGGGATTGGCCGAAAGAACATCGATGGTCTGGTTCAACGCGGTCACCATGTCCGACTGGGAGTAGAAGGGCCCGATAATTTCCATCTCGGTTTTTTCCTTAATGGTGTCGATAAACCCACCTACCCGGCCAATCTCGCTCCCCACTCCAGGAACATAGGACATAACAGCGACTTTCCCTTTGGTTCCTGCCCGCTTCATGAGCTCATTGGCGCAGAGGATACCTGCTGCCCTGTTGTCAGTGGCCAGAAACGAAACGTAACCCTCCTTGGAGTTCAGGAGGGAATCGATAATGACCACTGGTATACCCGCCTCTTTCGCCTTCATCACCACGGGAACAAGAGCATCCGGATCAGAAGGGGCAAGGACAATGGCCATAACGTTGCGGTTAATAGCATTCTCTACGAGGTTCACCTGCTGCTCAATCTTGGTTTCCGCCTCAGGACCGATGAAGGTAACCTTGATGTTCTCCCCCTGAGCAACGAGCTCCTTCTCCGCATCCGCCGCACCCTTGGCTACATTCTGCCAGAAACTTGAAGTAGCCTCCTTCACGATGACGGCAATTTCCTTGGGTTCCTCAGCCCAGGCCATCGCCAGAAGCCCCGTAAGGAACACCGCGCAAAGCAAGAATCCCAACACCCGAATGCCCTTCATGCTTCCAACCTCCTTTTGATCAGTATAGATGGAACTATCCTCCGGAGGATAGCTTTACTTCTCACTCCGTCGCTGCAAACGGTCCGCCGCCACAGCGGCAATAATGACCAGCCCGATGATAATCTGCTGAATGAAGTACGACACACCCTGCATGTTGAGACCGTTCCGCAGCATGCCGATAATGAATGCCCCAATCATGGTTCCCGCTATGGTACCCGATCCACCCATAAGGCTTGTGCCGCCAATGACGGCAGAAGCGATGGCATCAAGCTCATACCCCACTCCGGCATTGGGCTGAGCCGTCACGATACGAGACATCATGACGATGCCGGTCAACCCCGCCAGGGCTCCCGAAACAAGGTAGGCAATGATTTTGGTCCGGTTAACGTCGATACCGGAGAGACGGGCGGCTTCCTCGTTTGAACCCACAGCGTAGATAAAACGGCCAATGCGGTGCCGACGAAGGAGGAAGTTGAAAATAAGAGCCACCACAACCATGATGATAACCGGGTACGGGATACCCGGAAAGGTCACCACCTGGCGTCCATCTCCAGACAGCGTGGTGACCCGAAACAGCGCTCCGTTCCCCAAAACACCAAACTTCTCGGGAAGCCCGGCAACAGCTCGGGCCCCGGTAACCTGAAGGGCAATGCCCCGGGCAATCTGCATCATGCCCAGGGTGGCAATGAAGGGGGGAAGGCTCAGCCGGGTGACCAAAAGACCGTTCACCATGCCACAGCCCATAGCCACCAGAAGGCCACAGAGGAAACTCACCCAGACGGCGATGCCAGCGCGGGATAAAAGACCCGCCACAACACCACTTAAGGCAATCACGGAACCGATGCTCAGGTCAATGCCTCCTGTAATGATGACGTAGGTTACCCCAATCCCCATGAAAGCCATGGTACTTGTTTGCAATCCCACAGTGAGGACGTTCTGCACGGTGAAAAACTTGGGAGTGGTTACAGAGAACACCACAAAGAGAACGACCAGCGCACTGATAGCCACAAACCGCTGAACGACCATTCCAACCTGATGAGTTCGAGACGTCCTTTGTTTCCCCACTCCTTTACCTCCTCACGACAAGGCTGAGACCAAACCTGCTGCGTAGTTCAGGATTTCTTCCTGGGTGGTTTCCCGTGTTCTGAGCACTCCCGCAAGGCGCCCCTCATGGAGGACCAATATCCGGTCAGTCATGCCCAGGAGCTCTGGAAGCTCCGAAGAAATCATGATGATACCGATGCCCTGTCCTGCCAGCTGATCCATGAGCCTGTGGATGGCGTACTTTGCCCCCACATCGATACCCCGTGTGGGCTCATCGAAAATCAACACCTTCGCCTTACGGAAAAGCCATTTTGCCACCACCACTTTCTGCTGATTCCCACCGCTCAGGTTCTTCACCACCTGGTACACCGAGGGTGTACGGATGTCCAGCTCCCGGATGTAATGCTCGGCCACTTTCCGCTCCCTTAGCGGAAAAATAACCCCCATCCGGCTTGAGATTTCCTCAACGTTGGCCATGGTGACGTTCTCGCAAAGTAGCATTTCCACTGCCAAACCAGCAAGCTTCCGGTCTTCGGGGAGGTAACCAATGCCTGCGCGGATTGCATCGATGGGAGAATGAATCTCGAGTTTTCGCCCATGGAGGTATACCTCACCGCCATCCTTGGGGTCTGCTCCAAAGATGGCTCGAGCAAGTTCGGTTCGCCCTGCCCCCATGAGACCGGCAATACCCAGAATCTCTCCCTCGTAGAGTTCAAAGGATATGTCATGCAACACTCCCGCCCGGGTGAGGTGCTTCACCTCGAAAATCTTGCGACCGGTGGGCGAAGAGGTGCGGGGAGGGAACTTGTGCTCGAGTGTCCTCCCTACCATCTTACTCACAAGCTCTTCAAGGGTGATGTCGCTGTAGTTGTAGGTCCCTATGTACTTTCCATCCCGTAGGACGGTAACCCGGTCAGCGATATGCTTCAACTCCTCCAGACGATGGGAGATGTAGATGATGCCCACGCCCTGCTGCTTAAGCTGGTGAATGACTTTGAAGAGCTCGTCGATTTCCGACTCGGTCAAAGCAGAGGTCGGTTCATCCATAATAAGAACCTCAGAGCGAAACGAAAGAGCCTTGGCGATTTCCACCATCTGTCTTTTGGAGAGGGGGAGGGCATAAACAGGAGTGGTGGGGTCAATGTCCACGTGGAGCCGGGCCAGGAGCTCCCGGGCCTGCCGGTTCATCTGACGGTCGTCAATATACCCTCCAAAACGCAGAGGTTCCCGACCGATGAAGATATTCTGAGCCACCGTGAGATGGGGCATGAGGTTCAATTCCTGGTAGATGATGCTGATGCCAGCTCTCTGGGCCTCTTGAGCATTGTGGAAAACAACCGGTTTCCCCTTGTAGTACAGGGTGCCCTCATCGGGACGATAAACCCCGCTGAGAATCTTCATCAACGTGGATTTCCCTGCACCGTTTTCCCCCACGAGGGCATGGACTTCGCCCCTCCTCAGCTCAAAGTGTACCCGATCAAGCGCCAAAACCCCGGGGAACCTTTTGGTGACATTTTCTACTCGCAGAAGCTCCTCGCCCATTGTTCCCCATCCTCTGAATCCCGCGTTTGGCTCGATGATAACAGGCCTGAAAAAGCAGAGTCAACGGTCCTCTCGTTTTTCCGACCTTTGGGAATCAGAGGTGGGAGAAATACAGTATTTAAGAGAATCAGAACCACCTGGTTTTCCGTAACAGAAGAATTGCCCGCCGTTTTTCCGCTCTGTGTCAGGAAAGGCCTGTCAGACAAGGTTTTGTCCCGTAGAGAGGAACCAAGCGGTTTCCAGCAGCAACTTCAGCCATGTTTCCCGGTTTCCTCAAAAGCAAAAAGCCCTGTGCCTGCAGGCACAGGGCTTTTTGCACAACTCTGGTAGCGGGGGCAGGATTCGAACCTGCGACCTCCGGGTTATGAGCCCGACGAGCTTCCTGACTGCTCCACCCCGCGTCGTATTCCCATGTCTTTCCTGGTGCCGAAGGCCGGAATCGAACCGGCACGAGGCTTGCGCCTCAACGGATTTTAAGTCCGTTGCGTCTTCCTATTCCGCCACTCCGGCACAGCCGGCCGTACGCACCCTATTATTTTAGCAGCAAATCTCAAAGAGTCAAGGGGTACAGCACCTCAGGGATAGATTCGGTAAATCTGGCGGGGAAAGGGAATGGTTTCCCGGATGTGGTGCACACCACAAATCCAGGCCACGGTCCTCTCAATCCCCAGGCCAAATCCTGAGTGCGGACAGGCACCAAAGCGGCGGAGGTCGAGATACCACTCAAAGGCCTCTCGAGGGAGGTTATGTTCCCGGAGTCGCTCCTCAAGGAGCGCAAGGTCGTAAATGCGCTCACTCCCTCCGATGATTTCTCCATATCCTTCTGGAGCAATGAGGTCATCGTTGAGCACAAGGTCGGGGTTCTCCGGATCCGGCTGCATGTAGAAAGCCTTAATGGCCCTGGGATAATGGTGGATGAATACCGGACGATCGAATTCCTCAGAGATGGCGGTTTCCTCATCCCCACCAAAGTCATCCCCCCACCTTGCGGGAAAACCCTTCCTCTGGAGGAGTTCAATCGCCTCTGAGTACGAGATGCGGGGGAAAGGCGGAGTAACCCGCTCCAGCGGCTTTGTGTCCCGCTCGAGGATTTCAAGCTCCCGAGGACACTCGGCAAGGACCTTCTGGACAACAAAGGAAACAAGACGCTCCTGAAGACACAGGTTGTCCTCAAAGGTGAAAAACGCCGCTTCGGGTTCCACCATCCAGAACTCGGTGAGGTGACGGCGGGTCTTGGACTTCTCCGCCCGGAAAGCGGGAGCAAGGCAGTAGACCCTTCCAAAGGCCATGCAGGCCGCTTCCATGTAGAGCTGGCCACTCTGGGAGAGATACGCCTTCCCGAGGTCAAAGTACTCGAGCTCAAAAAGCGTCGTCGTGCCTTCACAGGCTGCAGGAGTGAGAATCGGTGGGTCGATGAGGACGAAACCTTCTTTCTGGAGGAATTCATGGATGCCCATGATGATAGTGTTTCGGATCCGCAAAATGGCGTTCTGCCTGCGGGAACGGAGCCACAGATGCCGGTGCTCCATGAGGAATTCCACAGAGTGCTCTTTCTTCTGGATCGGGTATTCCTCCTGAGCAAGGGATACAACGCGAACCCCCTGAACCTCGAGTTCATATCCCGAAAAAGGCGCCCGGGGTTCTCTCCTCACCCGCCCCCGAAGAAGAATGGCCGACTCAAAGGGGAGGCGCTCCAGAAACTTCAGGTCTTCCCGGGAAAAGGTTTCCCCCAGTGAGACCGTGGCCTGGATGAAACCCGTTCCATCCCGAACAATGAGAAAAACAATCTTCCCGCTCGAGCGCCGGTTGGCAAGCCATCCCCGGATTTCGACGTCCTTCCCTTCCCACCAGTCGATGTTCTCAATTGTGGCCCAGGGGAAAGCTCCATCAGTCCATCCTCGCTCAAACACGGGACTTTTCACCATACTTCCACCCTCGCTTCTCCATCTCCTCGAGAAAGCGCACTACATAATCCACAAGGACCCGGAACATCTTCTCTCCCTTCTCTTTTGTCCCCTTTTTGGGGTCCCCTGTGGCTCCGTAAGGGGTGAGCTCCTCAAAGCGCCACTTGATCTCAAGCCCTTCGGGGAGATCCGGAACAACGCCCCGGGCTTCTTCCATCCGGCAAAGTTCCGGGAAGAGATAGAGGACAATCGAGGTCTCTCCCTCTCCTGCGTGTCCAAGCCCTCCCCACACCTCGAACGTCCCCGGAGGGAGGAGTTCTCCTGCCGTCACCCACCAGGCAGGAAGGCACGCCAGAAAGGCATGGGGATAGTTCACTTTGACAGAGCGGGCAGCGATTTCAATGGGAGCGATATTCCCATCGTGACCGTTGATGATGATGATGCGAGAAATCCCCTGCCTGATGCAGGAGGTGAAGACATCCTTGAGGACTTCCACCATGACTTCCGGCCGAAGGGTCAAGGTAAAGGGAAAGGCATCATAATGGAAACTCACACCGTAGTACAGGGGTGGCAAAACGAGTGTCCCCGGAACTCTCTTTGCCACCTCAAGGGCGATGGCCTGGGCCACAAGGGTATCGGTGCCAAAGGGGAGGTGGAATCCGTGATTTTCGCTTGAGCCTACAGCCACAATGGCCTTATCGAAATTCCCCTCTTTGAAATCGATATAGGTCATCTCAGAATGGAAAACCTTGCCCATTCCCCTTCCTCCTTTCTCTCCTGGCGTCCTCTTGCAGAAACCCGTTTCCTTCCCACAAGGCCTTCGGGCTTCCAGAGCATAATGACGATGAGGAGCAACGCGTAAACGAGTTCGATAAGGCCATAAAGCTTCAGGTGCTCCTCAAGGGGCTTCAGAGCGTACCGGAGTGCCAGAAGGAGCACCGCCCCCACCACCGGTCCGCTCATGGTCCCCATACCACCGACGATGAGCATGACGACAATCTGAAAGGTCAGGGTGAAAGAGAACTCAAAAGGACGAATGGCCTTGGTCAGATGCGCGTACAGCCCCCCCGCAACCCCTGCGAAGAACGCCCCCACCACAAAGGCGAAGAGCTTGTACTTCATGGGATAGATGCCAAGGACCTGCGCCGCGGTTTCATCTTCCCTGAGAGCCATCAGGGCCCTCCCGAAACGGGAATTGACGATCCTCCACACCACGTACATGGTGATGAAAAGCCACAGGAACGTCCAGTAAACATTCGTGTACAGCGGAATGGCGCTGATTCCCATTGGCCCCCGGGTAATGCCCTTGAGGGTTTTAGCAAACGTCACCACAATGACCATGAACCCCAAAGACGCCACAGAGAGGTAGTGCCCCCGAAGGCGAAGCACCGGTGCCCCGATGAGCAGAGCGGCACAGCTTGCGAGCGCCCCTCCAACAAGAAGCGCAGGGAAGAACGACCAGGCAGCGTCCGGTCCTCCCAGAAACCAGGGAAGACGGGGAAGGTCATAGGCTTCCCGCAGAGGGACGGGAAAGGTGAGGAGAGTCGAAGTGTACGCCCCGATGGCCATGAAGGCTGCGTGCCCCAGAGAGAAAAGCCCGGTATATCCATTGGTGAGGTTCAAACTCACCGTGGCAATGGAGTAAATTCCCATGAGGATGAGGATGTGCAGGAGGTACCGATTCAGGGTTTTTTCCGCCACAAACAGCGCACCGAAGAGCACAAGGCCTCCAACGACGAACCAGAGTTCCTGAGGGATACGCCGCTTCATCACACCCGTACCTCTTCCCTTATCCCCATAATACCCGAGGGACGAATAAGGAGGACCAAAATGAGGATGGCAAAGACAATCCCATCACGGTATTCGGCAAAGCGTGTGGGCAGAAAGGCGATGGAGAGAATCTCCGCAAGTCCCAGAACAAATCCCCCAAGCATGGCACCAGGAATACTCCCCACACCGCCCACAACCACGGCCACAAAGGCCTTGACCCCCGTGAGGAAACCCATGTCGTAGGAAATCTGCCCGTATTTTGCTCCCCACAGGAATCCCGTGAAAGCGGCAATGGCTGAGCCCAGGACAAAGGCCACCGAGATAACCCGGTTCACCTCAATGCCCATGAGGTTGGCAACCTCAAGGTTTTCCGCCGTTGCCCGCATGGCGATCCCCAGTTTCGTCCGTTTCACAAAGAGGTGGAAGGCAAGCATGATGAGAAGAGACGAAAAGATGATAAAGACATCAACCGTCCGGAAGGTCAGATACGGCGTCCGGTACAGCGTCGCCAGAAATTCCGGGGTCTTGAAGGCGTAAGGCTGGGGAGAAACAATGAGCTTGGTGAAATTCTCGATGAAGGTGTAGAATCCCAGCGAGGTGATAAGAAGCGCCACCTCCGGACCACCCCGGAGCTTCCTGTAGGCCACAAGGTCAAGGACAAGACCCATGGCTCCCCCAAACCCAAGGACCAGAAAGAGTGCAGCCACAAAGGGCAAACCAAGACGGAAAAAGACAAAATACATGAAGAACGCCCCCAGGGTGATAAGGGCACCATGGGCGAAGTTGATGAGCCGGAGAATGCCATACACCACCGTCATGCCCAGGGCAAGGAGCGCGTAAATACAACCGAGGATAATGCCATTCATGCTCTGCTGCAAAAAATACGAGAGCGAGAACATACCCTACCCTCCCAGATAGACCTTTTTCACCTCTTCAAGGGACTCAACCTCCTGGGGAGTCCCGGCAATCTTCACCACCCCCGTCTCCAGAACGTACACGTAGTCGGCGACACCAATGGCCATGGGAGCACTCTGCTCCACAAGGAGGATAGTAACGCCATTTTCCCGGATACGCCGAATCAGGGCATAGAGCTCTCGAACCACAAGGGGGGCAAGACCGAGCGAAGGTTCGTCAAGGAGCATGAGCCTGGGGCGGGACATGAGGCCCCGACCGATGGCCAGCATCTGCTGTTCACCCCCGGAGAGCGTCCCGGCAACCTGGTTCTCCCGTTCCTTCAGACGGGGGAAAAGGCGGTACACCTCCTCAAGATCCTGGAGAATTCCCTCCTGGTCTCTCCGGTGGTACGCTCCAAGGAGAAGGTTTTCCCGCACCGTGAGGCGGTTGAAAATTCCCCGACCCTCAGGCACGAGAGCAATACCCAGACGGACCCGCTGAGGCGCAGGAAGGAAGGTGATGTCCTTTCCGTCGTAGAAAATGCGACCCCGTACCGGCCGCAGAACCCCCATAATGGTCTTCAAGGTCGTTGTCTTACCAGCACCGTTGGCTCCAAGAAGGGCCACAATCTGCCCCCTCTCCACTTCAAACTCAAGCTCCTGGATCGCAGGAATGACGCCGTACTTCACCGTAATCTTTTCAACCTTAAGCAACGAGATCACCTGTCCCCAGATATGCCTCGATGACTTTTGGATGCTGGCGGATTTCTTCAGGGGTTCCAACCGCAATAACCGAGCCGTAGTCGAGAACCTGGATAACTTCGGCCAGTCCCATAACGAAGGACATCCGGTGTTCTACAATGATCATGGTGAGGTGGAAATCCCTCTGAAGTTCTGCAACCAGACGGGCCAGGTCATCGGCCTCTTTCGTGTTCATCCCTGCAGAGGGTTCATCAAGAAGGACAAGCTCTGGCCCGGTCATCAGTGCCCGGGCAATGTCGAGTTTCCGCTGCAAACCGTAGGGGAGATTCGCTGCGATTTCCTTCCGGAACTCGTACATGCCAAAGCGCTCAAGCATCTCGCAGGCTTTCCGCTCTATAGCTTTCTCCTCGCGAAAGAACGAGGGGGCGCAGAAAAGTGTAGGGAAGAACCCACAGCGGGCATGCACGTGGGCGGCAACTTTCAGATTCTCCTCCACACTAAGGGAGGGAAAAAGGCGCAGGTTCTGGAAGGTCCTGGTCAACCCCAGGGCAGTGATTTCGTCAGGGCGAAGGTGAGTAATATCCCGTCCCTTGAACACAATCCTCCCCCGGGAAGGCTTCAAAACCCCGCTGATGAGATTGAACACCGTGGTTTTCCCCGCCCCGTTCGGCCCAATGAGCCCATAAATTGCCCCACGGGGAAGCTCAAGGTTATACCCACTTACGGCCATCAGGCCACCGAAATTCTTCCACAGGTCTTCAACCTTCAGAATGTACTCACCCATCGTCGAAAGTAGCCGGGGAGGGGCAGCACCCCTCCCCGTCCTCCTTCACTTGGCGATTTTGGGGTCGGGTAGGTACTCAGGAGCTATTTGTTTGACGGTCACGAACTTACCGTCCTTCACCTCAATCACGGCCACGGACTTGTTCGGTACCTGGCTCCCAGCCTCATAGGAAATGGTTCCCGAAACACCCTGGAAGTCCTTGATCTGGGCGAGACCCTCGGGAATCTTCTTGGGGTCATCGGTGCCGACAATTTCGATGGCCTTGGCAAGGAGCTTCATGGCGTCGTACCCAAGGGCGGCAAAGGCGTTCTCGGGAGGATTCCCGAACATGGCCTGGTAATCACTCTTGAACTTCTGTATGATGGGGCTTGGGTCCTCTAAAGACATGTGGGTTGCGAATACCACACCTTCGGCAGCTGCACCACCCGTCTGCACAAGAAGCGGCGTGTCAAAACCGTCTTCACCGAAGATGGGGATGGTAACACCGCCATCCCGGATTTGCTTCACAATGACACCACAGTTGTCGGGGATGGCGCCCACGTACACAAAGTCCACCCTGCCCTGGTCCTGGTACTCCTTGAGACGGGCCACCATGCTGGAGAAATCGGTCCAGGTGATTTCGAAGTAGTCCTCGTAGACTACTTCACCCCCGTAGTGCTTCAGTGCATCGGCAAAATAGGCACAGACGGCAACGCTGAAGTCCACCGCCGTGTCTACCCAGATGGCTCCCCGCTTGAGCCCCAGATCCTTCACCGCGTACTCGGCAATGGCCGCCGCCTGGGCATTGTCACCAAAGCAGGCCAGCCAGGCACCGGTGCGCTCCGGAATGCGGGGATGAGTGGCTCCCGGGGTGATGAAAGGCACGCCGTATTCCCGTGCCAGAGGTGCGGCAATGTTCACCCAGTGGGTGTCGCAGTACCCAATGAGTGCCGAAACCTTTTCGTTTTCAATCAGGCGGATGACTGCAGCAACGGTTTCACCTTCATCGGCCTTGGTGTCGACAACCTTGAGTTCAATCGGCCGTCCCAGAACCCCTCCCGCTTTGTTGATTTCTTCAGCCGCAAGCTTCACCCCGTTGAGTGCCGGCGTGTCAATGGACGCCCACGGACCTGTGAGACCCATGACGACCCCAACCTTGATGGGTTCAGCAGCAAAAGCAGAGCAAGCAAAAGCAAGAACCAGAACCAGCACACCGAGAATCACCAACCGTCTCATCGAACCACCTCCTTAAGGGTTTGACTATGTTATACCCTTTTGATCACTACATCGTCAACTCTTCGAAGGAAAAACGTGCGGCTCTTTCATTTCCTCCCGGAAGTACCCAAAGGTGAGCCTTCCCCCACACTCCCCAAAACCAATCTCTCCGGTCTTCCGCACCGCAATGGCCCCACAGACAACACCGAATCGTCGCGCAAGCTCCATCCCCCGGTTGACGGCCTCCTGAGCAGACATTTCCTCCATCCACTCGGCGATTTTGCGGGCAAGGCCAAGCTTCATGATACCTTCTCCTTCTCCGGTCATGGAAACTCCACCCCACTCCCAGGCGAAGGTTCCGCAACCAATAATCGGGGAATCCCCTACCCTTCCCGGAAGCTGCATTTCCACTCCTCCGGTTGAAGTTCCCGCCGCAATTCGCCCAGAACAGTCAAGGGCCACCGCCCCTACCGTTCCGAGGTGGAGTCTTCGGAGTTTCTCCCGGGCTCTCTTCAGGTAGTAATGGTAAATGGAGTCCTTTTCCTGCGATGCCTTCGCGATGGACTTCTCAAGGGTCCTTATGGTGAGCTCCGCCACCGGATTGTATTCCTCAAAGCCCAGAAGACGGGCAAAAAGGTTTGCCCCCTCACCCACAAGGAGCACATGGCGAGTCCTCTCCATAACAGCCCGGGCCACAGAGATAGGATGCCGAACGTTTTTTATTGCCGCAACCCCACCGCAGGAGAGGTCGTCCTTCATGATACTTGCAGACATCTCAACCTCTCCCAGGAGATTGGGGAAGGCCCCTGTTCCTGCGTTGAGGCGAGGGTCATCCTCGAGGACCTTCACTGCCTCTTCCACAGCGTCAACCGCCTCCTGACTCTGCAGGGTTTCCATTCCCAAGATACAGGCCCGGTACAGGGGCTCGAAAACATCGGGAATTTCTTCAACGCAAATGCCGCCATGGACAACAATAACCACTGCGCTCACCCCTAACAGAGAGTCTTCCTATTATACCTCAAGCGTCTGACAGAGCGGCAAGAACTCCGGTTATTTCTCTTTCTCCAGTTCCTCAATCCGCCGTTCAATCCAGGCAAGGCGTCGGCGCAAGAACTCTGCCTCTTCCCGAAGGAGTTCGAGCTCCTCCTCCTGAGTAAGGCACGAGAAGCAGGGGCCAAAACCCGGGAAGAAGAAGTGACCACCAAAGCAGAAGCATCCTGTATCACCAAAAACGTACCGCCGCATCCCGCAAACCCTCCTCAAAGGAGCATGTTCAGAAGACTTCCCACAATGAAGGCAAAAGAAAGCATAATGGCAACGGCCTCAAAAAGCCGTTTCCACCCGAATTCCCGGAGCACCACCACAAAGGCAGCCACACAGGGGAAGAAAAGGGAAATCACGACGCTGGCAATGACCAGCTGTTTGACTGAAAGACCCAGAGGCAAAAGAAGCCCCATAGCCATGTACTTTCGCAAAATTCCCAGGGTGATGACGAGAATCGCCTCAGGAGGAAGTCCCAGCATTCGGGAAAGCCAGGGACTCACAAACCGGGCAAGAGCAGGGAAGGCGTTCGTGAGGTACAGGAGATTCACGATGAACGTCCCCAGAAACACAATGGGTAAAGCATCGCGCAGGAAACCCCGGAGACGAACCCAGAGCTTGGAGAGCACCGCTTTCAGGAAGGGCAGGCGGTAGGGGGGAATCTCGCAGACGAGCGGAGGGCGAAATCCCGGCACCAGGTACTTTAAAAGCAGTGCAAGGGAAACCACCACAGCAAAAAGTGTCCCGTAAACAACAAGAACTGGAGCAACGCCATGGGGTGCAAGGGCACCCACGATGAGTGCCTGCTGGGCCGAGCAGGGAATGCCAATGGCAACGAGCACCGTCACCACAAAGCGTTCCTTTTCACTCTCCAGAACCCGTGTGGCCATGATACCGGGAACATTGCACCCCAACCCAAGGAGCATGGGAACAACAGAATATCCGTGGAGTCCCAGGCGGTGCAGGAACCCATCGAGCAACACCGCAAGACGGGGCAGGTACCCCACGTCTTCAAGAAGACCCAGAACAAAGTAGAAGGCCAGAACATAAGGGAGAACAGCTCCCAAAGACACGTAAACCCCTGTGGAGAGAAGACCAAGAGACAGCTCAAAGTCAATGTGGCCGTCCACAGGCTTTCCGATAAGTATCTCATACCAGAGGGGATACCGGGAAAGCACGACCCCAAGACGCTCAAGAAGAGGGAGGTAGTACTGCTCAAAGAGCGGGTCAAGGAGGTGGATGAGACCTTCACCGATGAAGCGAACGGAAAAGAACATCCCCAAAAGGACCACAAAGCCAAAGAGCAATCCAGCTCCAGGAAGCAGGGTCACCCGCTGCAGCGTATCCCGCCAGGTGGGACGACGGTATGAAAACCGCTGCACTTCGCTGATAACCTTGCCGATTTCTTCCCAGCGCCGTGTGTGGTCAGGGGAAACAAAGTGAGGGATTCTTGCCTTTTGGAGGGCCGCAAGGAGGTTTTTGATGCCCTCCCCGGTGGTCGCAACAACCGGGACCACGGGAACTCCGAGGGTGCCCTCTAAGGCCTTGAGGTCGATGTCGATACCCTGCTTCTTTGCTTCATCCCACATATTGAGTGCCACAACCATAGGCTTCTGCCTTTCCGCAAGTTCAAAGGTGAGGTAGAGATTGCGTTCCAGGTTTCCCGCATCCACCACGTTGACGACAATGTCCGCTTCTTCCACAAGACGAGCGGCAATACGCTCGGCCTCAGCTATCCCTTCAAGGGAATACGTGCCCGGAGCATCGATGATTTCGTACAATTCTCCTCCGTGTTCCACGTAACTCCGCAAAAAGTCCACTGTTGTCCCCGGATAATTTGAGGAAAAAGCGTAGACACCGCTTATCTGGGTGAAAATAACGCTTTTCCCGACATTGGGGTTTCCCGCAAGGACGATTCGCCTTAGTGTTCTACCCGCACGAGAATCCTCTGGGCTATGCCTCTGCCCAGGGCGATCTCCTGCTGCCCCAGACGAATGACAACCGGTCCCTTGCCGATAATGGAGCTGACCTTTTCGATTCTCTTCCCGGGCACGACTCCGAGAACCCATAACCTCCTCACCATCCCTTCCCCACCATCAATCCGGACAATTTCTCCTTTTCCACCGGTTTCCATCTCCACCAGAGAACGGATGTCTTCCACAGTCTCAGCCCCCCTCGGATGTCACCGGCAACGCGGACACAAACCGTAGAAATAGATGTGATAGGAGTGAACGACAAATCCCTGTTTCTGCTCGAACTCCTTTCGCAGACGCTGCAAGAACTGCTCCTCTTCCTGGGTCATCCCCTCACAGTCCACAACCTGACCGCACTGGGTGCAGATCAGGTGGTGGTGGAACTGTGCCGTACGGCAAATCTCGTAGTGTTCCCTGCCATCGCCAAAGTTGACTTTTCGGAGAATCCCCATGCGCAGGAGAAGGTCAAGATTCCGGTACACCGTTGCTATGCCGACTTTCTTTTTCTTTGCCCTCAGATGCTCGTACACATCCTCGGCAGAGAGGTGCTGCCCTTTTTCCTCAAACACCTCAAGAATGGCCCGGCGCGAGGGCGTCGCTTTCTTGTTGAAGCGATGGAAAACATCTTTCCAGCTCTCCGGCAAGTCCTTCACCTCAATGAAAAATATTATCATTTTCCATTATAACAGACAATGTCAAGGACTCGCCTGCCGGACTCTACTCTGGTATAATTTTTCCCGTGCAGGTGCCCCTTGGGGCTGAAAAGGGAAGTGGGTGCAATTCCCACACGGTCGCGCCACTGTGATGGGGAGTCCCCTCCTCTATGCCACTGGGCAACCGGGAAGGCGGAGAGGACGATGAACCTCAGTCAGGAGACCTGCCTGCACAGAGAACTCTGTACTCGCGCTCGACGAGGAAGGAGTGGAAAGGTATGGATGTTCCCTCTCGGGGTAGCGAGTACCTCGGAGAGAGGGAAAAGTGAAAAAAGCGCTCCTTTTTGCCACCGGGGTCGATGAGCGCCTCCCCCTTGTCCTTCGGGAGCGCTACCTGGCCCTTCCGGAGAGGGAATTTCTGGGAATCCTCAGAGAAACCGGGTGTTCTGCCTTTGTCCTCCTTGAGACCTGCCAGCGACTTGAGGTGTACGGTACAGTAGAAGAAGAATCCTTCCGGAGAGAGGACCTCCTTCAGCGCCTTTTCCCCCTCCCTGGCCCTTACAGAACCTGTGTGTTTTACCTTGAGAACGCCGATGCTGTTCGGCGTCTCTTTCGAATTGCCGCAGGCCTTGAGTCGGCCCTCCGTGGTGAGGTGCATATCCTGGGGCAGCTGAAGCGAGCCTGGGAGAAGGCTCACCGGAACGGCCACACCAACAAACTCCTGAACGCCCTCTTTCAGGACGCCCTGCGAGTGGGGAAAAAAGTCCGGAGATCCCTCCGTAGAGAACAGGCGTTGAGGTCTTTCGGTTCCCTTGTCGCCGAGGTACTTGAAGAACTTCTGGGCTCCCTTGAAGGGAAAAGCGTCTGTATTCTCGGCTGGGGGACCCTGGGGCGCTCCGTCGCCGGGACACTCCTCTCCCGAAAAGCAGGAACAATCTTCGTCTTTTCGCGGCACCTCCACCACATTCCCCAGGAAAAGCCCTTCGTGGCGATTGCAGAGAAAAGCGTGCTCAAAGAAGTCCTCGCCCAATCCCACGCAGCGGTGTGCACTTCAGGCTCAGCTCGCCATCTCCTTGCCCCTGAAGACCTTGACGAAGCAGCCCTTCCTCAAGTGCTCGTTGACCTTGCTCTTCCCCGAGCTATCGACCCGGCGCTGGCTCAAGGAAAGAAGCTCCTGGACCTTGAGACCTTCCTCAATCTTGCCCGGGAACGAACCCTGCCCTTCGCTCAGGAGTCCGAACACCTCGAAGCATTGATCGCGGAAGAGGTCGAGCGCTTCCTGCGAAAATGGCGAGGCTTCCGGGCTGACCCCATCATCCGGAATATCGCCCGCTGCTTTGAGGAAACCTTTTTAGAAGCAGGAGGAGCAATCATTCAGACCTGCAACCGCGACGAACAGGAGCTACTACTCCTCAAGCACATGGAATGGGTGCGGAGGAAACTCTTCTGCAAAACGGCTGAACAGGTGCGACGGTTCTTTGAGGAGGAAAGATGAAGCAGGTCATTCGTGTCGGTACCCGTGGGAGTATACTGGCCCTCAAACAGACCGAAGAGGTTGTTGCCGCTTTGCAGAATATCCTTCCTTCTGCAGTTATCAAAGTGGTAACGATTCAAACCAGGGGAGATATACGGCACGATTCGACCTTCCCCGGAATCCAAGGAATGTTTGTGAAAGAACTCGAGGAAGCGCTCCTTCAGGGGAGTATCGATATCGCGGTGCACAGCCTTAAGGACCTCCCCACAACTTCTCCCCCGGGACTCACCCTCGCTGCCATTCTCCCCCGAAAGGACCCAAGAGACTGCCTGGTCTCCCAAGGCGGCCAGAAACTCCTGGAGCTCCCTCCGGGAAGTTCTGTTGGCACAGGGAGTCCTCGACGCGCCGTGCAGATTCTCAAGAAGCGACCCGACCTCCACGTTGTACCGTTGCGAGGAAACGTCACCACCCGCATGGCGAGAATGTGGGAAGGTAGAGTGGATGCTCTGGTTCTCGCCTATGCGGGACTTCTGCGCCTTGGGCTTGAAGGAGAGGTAGCGGAGGTCTTCGATCCCTGGAACTTTGTCCCTGCCCCCTCACAGGGCGTTATCGCCTGTGAAACCCGCTGTGGCGAGGGGTGGGAAAAGCTCCTTGCCCCCCTCCACCATCCTGAAACAGCGCAGGCTGTGAGTATCGAGCGGTTGTTCCTTTCTTGCATCGGAGGAGGCTGCCAGAAAGCCATCGGCGCCTTTGCAGAAGTTCAGAATGGGTGGGTACGGCTTGTGGGGATGCTCGAGGGGAGGGTGGGCTGGAGAGAAGGTCCCTTTGCAGCAGGCGAGGCCATAGTTCAAGACCTAGCTCAGGAGCTTGGGGGGAAACGATGAAGGGCAAGGTTTTCCTCACCGGTGCAGGCGCAGGAAGTTTTCTCTACCTGACCCAATACGCTCGCTTCCTCCTGGAGAGGGCTGATGTCGTCGTCTACGACCGTCTCATCGACCACCGTATCCTCCAGTACACCCGGGATGGTGCTGAGCTCATTCCCGTCGGGAAGGCTCCCGGAAAGGCCCCGTGCACTCAAGAGGTAATCTGCCAGCTCCTTGCAGAGCGGGCAAAGAAGGGAACAATGGTTCTCCGCCTGAAAGGGGGCGATCCCTTTGTCTTCGGTCGGGGGGGTGAGGAAGCGGTGTACCTTGCAGCGCATGGAGTGCCCTTTGAGGTCGTTCCAGGGGTTTCCTCCGTGCACGTCGCTGCCGCCTGTGCTGGCATCCCCCTGACGTTTCGAGGAAAAAGCCGGTCCCTCCACGTTTTCAGTGGCCATCCTGAAGAGGCCCTGGCATCCCTCCCCTGGGAAGCCATTGCCCGTCTCCCAGGGACCCTGGTGTTCCTTATGGGAGGAACAACCCTCAACACCATTGTCGGGAACCTTCTTGCCTCTGGCAAAGATCCCAAAACCCCTGCATGCCTTGTCATGCAGGCGGGAAGTCCCTTCCAGCGTGTCGTCTCTGGGTCTTTGCTGGACATTACTCAGAAGAAAGTCACCTCGGGTCTGCATAACCCCCTGGTACTCTTCGTTGGAGAGGCGGTGAACTTCCATGGCATCCTCTTCAAGGGGGAATACACTCTCCCTCCCAGGCGGGTGATGGTGGTGGGGAGCACAGAGGTCCTCAGACAATACCAGAGGCTTAGCGACCTTGTGGTGTCCCTCGAAACGCAGGGTATTGTTCTTATCCCTGCCGCACTCCTCCGGGCCATACCGAACCACGAGGTCCTCAACGACCTCAGAGAGCGTTTGAGGCAGTTCGACGCACTCCTTTTCCCAAGCCAGAATGCCGCTTCGGTTGTTTTCGAAGCCCTACCGGACCTCCGCATCCTCCATGGCCTCAAAATATGGGCCATCGGAGCTAAAACGGCCCGGTGGCTCAGAGAACGGGGTATAACCGCAGACTACGTGGCGTCAGGAAGTGCAACCTCGTTTCTTGAGGAAACCCGGGATTTTCCACCACACCGGGTGGCCATCGTGACCTCCGGAAAGGAGGACCACAGATTGCAGAGAGAGTTTTCTAAGAGGGGATGGTTCTGCGAGGTCTTTCCCGCCTACTCCATGGTCTTCCGGACACATCTTTTCCCCTGCATCCAGGAAGAACTCCGCCAGGGACTTGACCTCATCGTCTTTTTGAGTCCCTCAGCCTACGAGGCTTTCTTTGCCGCCACTTCAACGATACCCCCCTGCCCCGTCTGGGCCATCGGCCATACCACCGCATCGTACCTTCTTGAGAAGAACGTCAAGGTATCCCGGGTGGTTTCCACACCCTCTTTAGAAGAAATCTGCGTGGAGGTGCTCCGATGGAGAGAACACCAGGAACCTTTGTGAGGAACCGACGTCTGCGTCGCTTCCCCACACTCCGGACCATGCTTCAGGAAACCCATCTTGTCCTTCAGGATTTCATCTGTCCGTTCTTCGTGGTACAGGGGCAAGGTATCCGGAAGGCCATTCCCCACCTCCCCGAGGTTTTCCTCTTCTCCCCCGATGAACTCCTGAGGGAAGCGGTCACCCTGCACGAAAAGGGGATCCAGGCCGTTCTCCTTTTCGGACGTTCCGAGCGGAAAGACGAGGTAGGAAGCGATGCCTGGAATCCTCACGGAGCGGTTCAGGAAGCAGTCCGGGTATTGAAAAGGGAGCTCCCAACACTCTTTGTGTTCACCGACATCTGCCTCTGCGCGTACACCACATCAGGACACTGCGGCGTGGTACAGGGGCAACACATAGACAACGACCGCACTCTTGAGCACCTTGCCCGTGTAGCGCTTTCGCACTGCGAAGCCGGAGCCGATGGCATTGCCCCCTCAGATATGATGGACGGCCATATTCTTGCTCTTCGAGAGGCTCTGGACCAGGCAGGATTCCAGGAAATCCCTATCATGGCATACAGTGCAAAATTCGCCTCTTCCCTCTATGAACCTTTTCGGGAGGCAGTGGACTCCACACCCCTTTTTGGTGATCGTTCTTCATACCAGCTTCCACCAGCCAACCTTCGCGAAGCCCTCAGGGAGGCACAGACAGACCTTTCCGAAGGAGCAGACATTCTCATGGTGAAACCCGCATTGCCGTACCTCGACGTTCTCCGGGTTTTTCGGGAACGTTTCCTTGTACCGCTTGCCGCCTTCCAGGTGAGCGGGGAATATGCCATGGTGAAGTATGCATCCCTCAATGGAGCCATCGACGAGAAAAAGGTTGCCCTCGAACTCCTTCTCTCCATCAAGAGGGCCGGTGCGGACCTCATCATCTCGTACTTTGCCCCCAAAATGCCCGAATGGCTCAGGGAGGAGTAACGATGGGATGGTATCCTCTTTTCCTCAACCTTGAAGGCAAGCGGTGTCTTGTGGTTGGGGGAGGAAAGGTTGCCACCCGAAAGGCTCTGCCCCTGATAGAGAAAGGGGGTGTGGTGACCGTCGTCGCTCCCCGGGTGAGTGAAATCCTGGAACGTCTCGGAAAGGAAGGCAAAATCACTCTCTGGAAGCGACCTTTCGCCTGGGGTGACCTCGAAGGACAGGACATCGTTTTCGCCGCCACCGACGATCCCGCCCTGAACGCTGCAATCGCCGAAGAGGCTCAAAAACGCAACATCCTGGTCAACGTGAGTAGTTCAAAGGACCAGGGGGACTTCATCACTCCTGCCTGTCTTGAAACCGAAGACCTGCTCCTTGCCCTGTCCACAAAAGGAAAGAACCCTGTGCAATCGGCAACCCTGAAAGCGTGGCTTTGGGAGACCTTCTCCGAGAGCAAGGAGAGAATCCCCAGAGGAAACGCTACCTGCCTCTCCCGGGCACTCCAGCTTTTTCCAGGAGGCGTCAACAGCCCCGTACGGTCCTTCAGAGCTGTGGGGCGATATCCCATCTTTATCCGGTACGGCAAAGGGAGCCATGTGGTGGATGAGGACGGCAAAACCTACCTCGACTGCATCATGTCCTGGGGAGCCCTCATCCTCGGCCATGCCCATCCCCGGGTCGCAAAAGCCCTGGCCGAACAGGTGGCCCTGGGAACGAGCTTCGGAATGAATCACGCTTTCGAGATTCTCCTTGCCGAGAAAATTCGCGAGCACTTCCCATCCATCGAGGCCCTCCGGATGGTGAATTCGGGTACCGAAGCGGTGATGAGCGCCCTACGACTTGCCCGTGCCGCTACGGGACGGAAGAAGGTGCTCAAGTTTGCCGGGTGCTACCACGGACACGTCGATGCTCTTCTTGTCGAGAGCGGTTCGGGAGGACTAACTTTTGGCATTCCTTCCTCTTTGGGTGTCCCCGAAGAATACACCCACCACACCATTGTTGTCCCATACAATGACCTCGAGGCAACACGAAAAGCTTTCGAGGACTTCGGCAAGGAACTTGCCGCGGTCATCGTTGAGCCAGTTGCCGGGAACATGGGCGTGGTGTTACCCCACCCGGAATTCCTTCTCCTTCTCCGTCAGTACACGGAGCGGTACGGCGCACTGCTCATTTTCGATGAAGTCATTACCGGGTTCCGTGTATCCCTTTCAGGATACCAGGGCCTCTGTGGTTTCCGCCCTGACCTCACCATCCTTGGGAAAATCGCAGGAGGTGGACTCCCCTTCGGCGTTTACGGGGGAAAAAGGGAGCTCATGCGCCTTGTGGCTCCTGAAGGAGGAGTGTACCAGGCGGGAACCCTCTCGGGGAATCCCTTAGCCACCCGGGCGGGGTACACCACCATAACCATCCTTGAAGAGGACCCTGCCTTTTACGACGCCCTGGCCGAAAAAACCCGGATGATTACTCAGGGTCTTCAGGAAATCGCTGCCTCCTTCCGCCTTCCCCTCTGTGTGAATGCTGCAACCGGCATGCTCACGCCGTTTTTCACATCTCTGCCGGTGGTGGATACCCAGACCGCCTTCGCCACCGATCGAGGCCTTTACGCCCGCTTTTTCCAGGAGCTTCTTTCCCGGGGCGTCCTTGTGCCTCCTTCGCCTTTCGAGGCCTGGTTCCTCTCGGAAGCGCATACCCCAAAAGACTGCGAACGCCTCCTTGAGGCAGCCGAGGAAGCAATGAGAGCAATGGCCCGGGATCTTTAAGCCCTCTTGATAGCTTCGATTTCCTCCTCAGTGACCTCCCTGCCGAAGCTGCGGAGTCCGGAAACCCGGAATCCGTGCTTCTCTGCAAGAGCCTCAATCTCTTTGACCTTGGCCACTTCCACTTCCTTCCCCAGAGTATAGTCCTCAAAGCGTCCCTCGAGGGTGAGGACCATCGTCTCCGCCATACAGGCGTACGCCTTTCCGGGGGGATATCCGAAGTCCATGCCGAAATCCGGTTCTCCAGGAACGTCCACCACACCTCCCTCGATGACCAGAACATCCCTCCTTGCTCTGGCCACTTCCTCGGCAATGTTCCGAGGACGGGAAACATCGCAGATAACCGCTCTTTTTGCAATCCAGGACGGCTCGATAAGGTTCCCGATGGCCGAGGTCACCGTCAGAATTGCTCGACAGCCCCTAATGCCTTCCTCAACGTCCACGAAACCCAAAACCTCATAGGGGCTTATCTCCGCAACCTCCCGGCGAACTTTCTCAACCCTCTCAGGGTCCCGTCCCACCACCCGTACCCTCCTTCCCCGCTCGGCAAGGATGAGTGCACAGGCCCGTCCGATGGACCCCGTGGCTCCCACCACCGCAACCGTTTCCCTCTCAAGGTCGATGTCGAGCCTCAAGCAAGCAAGCTCAAGGGCAGAAAGGGCCGTGGCAACAGTGTAACTGTTCCCCGTCGTTACCGCAATGCGAAGACCCTTTTTCACCGTGATGCCTCCATCTCCCGCCACAGAAGTAAAGGCTCCAAGACCGATGATTTTTGCACCTTTTTTCTCAGCAAGAAGTCCACAACGACGGATACGGTCAGCCACAAAAGGAAAAGGATATTCAAGGAGTGCCCGGGGCGTCATGGGAAGCCCGATGAACCACCCCTCGATTTCCTTCCCGTTGTACGCTGATCGTACTCCCCGGACGTGCGAAAGAATAAAGGGAGGAATCCGGGAAGCCAGGTATTCCACCCAGGAAGGCGGGAAGGGACGAAGAGGGAATATATGGCGTTTGATGTCTGCCACGTCCATGGCGTGGATGATGAAGGCAAAACTGTCCATACGTTCACTCCTCCCTGACGGCCTTCTTCAAAGCCTCAAGCATCGCAAGGGCGTTTTCCTCCATCTTTTTCTTGAGAAAAGCATGAATGAGGGCCCCCACCAGGGGAATCCCAAGATCATACTCAATCTCAAGCTCCACACGGGTCACAGACGGACTCTCTTCGCGAAACCGCCAGATTCCCTCGTACTTTTTGAAGTCTCCTTCTAGGGTGAAAAAGCGACACTCCTTTTTCGCGTCATCCCAGACATCTTTCTCCTTCCACTTCACTTCCCGCCCCTGGAACCTCCCCTTCCAGAAACTCTCCACCTCCTGCCCCTGGCGGGATAGAACCCTCACCTCCTCGAGATCCGGAAGGAAACGTGCCAGGGCCTCAATGTCCTTCGCCCGATCGTACACCACTTCAACGTTCTCGGGAATATCAAGGGAAACTGTAATCCGCGCCACGCCCGGTTCCCTCCTTTCCTTCACCCACGCACTTCCTGAACAATGGCCTGAACCCCCCGGAGGGCATCGTAGAGCGCCGAAAGGACGGTGTCTATCTCTTCACGGGTTATGGTGAGGGGCGGCTCCAGACGAATGACCCTGGGGTTATTCAGGGTGTAGGCCACGAGAACCTTTCTCTGAGCCATCTCCATAGCAAGAAGCGATGCGGCATCGGCATCGAAGAGCTCCACGCCGATGAGCAGCCCCAGTCCCCGTACTTCTTGGATGATTTCGGGGAATTCTCTCTGGAGTTCCTCAAGTTTCTCAAGGAGATACGCTCCCTTTGCCGCCGCCTGTGCAGGGATGTCCTCCTCCTGAAGTACTTTCAGGGTTTCGATACCGGCGACACAGCTTAAGGGGTTTCCTCCCATGGTGGAACTGTGGATGAGCGGATTGTCCTCAAAGACCTGCCAGATCTCTGCGGTACTCACAAAGGCCCCCAGAGGAACCACTCCTCCTCCCAGTCCCTTGGCCAGGGTCAGAATATCCGGAACTACCCCGTAGTGTTCACAGGCAAACATCTTCCCCGTTCTCCCAAGGCCGGTCTGGACCTCATCAAGAATGAGGAGCGCGCCTTTCCTCGTGCAGATTTCCCGTACCCCCTTGAGGTACTCAGAAGAAGGAAGAATCACCCCACCTTCACCCTGGATAGGCTCGAGAATCACCGCAGCGGTATCCTCGTCCACCGCCCGTTCCATGGCTTTAAGGTCGTTGAAAGGGACCTGCTCTGTCCCAGGAAGCAGGGGCTCGAAGGGTTTTTTGTAGACATCTCTCCCCGAAACGCTCAGAGCACCGAAGGTCTTCCCGTGGAATCCCCCCAGGGCCGAAACGAATTTCTTTCGTTTTGTGTACAGTCGGGCAAGCTTCAGAGCTCCTTCTACCGCTTCGGCACCACTGTTGCAGAAAAAGGAGTACTGGAGATTCCCGGGAGTGATGGCCGCAAGCATCTCCGCAAGATCAGCCTGGTGTTTGTTGAAAAGCGTCCGACTCGAGAGGGGGAGGCGTTGGAGCTGTTCAATGACCCGTTCCACCACCCGGGGATGATTCCTCCCGACGTTGAAGACTCCAAATCCTCCGATACAGTCGATGTACGCTTCACCGAAAATGTCAAAAACCTTAGCTCCCTCACCTCTCCACTCCACAGTCGTGAGGTTGGCAAACTTGTAGAGCCTGGCAAGACCTGGATTCAGGTACTTCATGTATTTCTCAATGGTCTCCTCCACAATCCGCCGTTTCTCTTCCACACTCAGGTTTTCCATGAACCCACCTCCCCCAGGGTGACGATTCGCGGTCGTATTTTGAGCTCTCGCAGAAGGGCCAGATACTCTCCAGGCGCAATATCCTCGGGACGCTTCTCAAGCAGAGCCACAAACATCGCCTGCAGGACGTTGGTCCCGAAGGAACGACCTCCCATCTCCGGAGTGGTGGTGACAAGAAGGGCAACTCCCCGGGCTTTCAAATCGTCAACGTCTGCAGGGGTCACGGTGTTGGTGAGCACCATTTTCCCGGGAAGCTTCTCGGGCATGAATCTCCTGATATAGAGGAAATCTCCAGCCACAATGTCTGACTGTTCAAAGGCCCAGGGAAAACGAGGGGTGGTTCTCTCCTGTTCTTTTCCCGTGGGGTAGAGAACATCAATAGGCAGGCGCCGCAGAACGGGCATCATGAGCACCGAGAGAAACCTGAGAGTCCAGAGGCGCCGGAGGAAAATAGGGATTCCCAGGGCAAAGGGCATGTCCCCAATGAGGAGACGGCAACCCACCTGCCACAGCCCCTCGGCAAGGCCGTACCGGTCCATGCCGCTCATAATGAGGGCCGTCCTTCCCCGAAGACGAAAACCCTCCTCTTCGAGGTAACGGGGGACCTCCCGTTCCCAGGTTTCCTTGAGCTCACCCCCATCGACAATGGGGGTTTTCCGAAGCACCGAAACCAGGCGGGCAACGTCCACCACCTCGTACCGGTACTTCCCGGCCCGAAGGTAGAGATCCGCACCTCCAAGACCGAAACAATCAACCTGACCATCGAGCTCCTTGAGAAGCTCCACAAACTTCTTTTTATCCCCATCAACACCAATCCGTTCCACGAGGAAATGGCAGCCCAGAAGCTCAATTTCCACTCGGTGATTCCTCTTTGAAGAACCGAGGCTCACGCTCACGACTCTCTTCTTTTTCATCTCCATCGCCCTCAGGCTTCTCGAAAACTATCGCACCCTCGAGAGTCACACCCGGCTCAAGCGCAGCGCTCTGCACCATCACACACCCCACAACCCGGGCAGTCCTGCGGCACACCATCTTGAAAATCCTGGCAAATCCTCCAATCACTCCCCAGATTTCGGCATCCCGCACCTCGACGAAACCGTCAACCTTTCCCCCTTCAAGAACCACAAGACGGGGACACTGGATGGAACCATCAAACTCTCCTTCTACAATCAGCGTCCCTTCGCTCCTGAAGGACCCCCGGACCCTGGCCCGCTCGCCAACGATGGCCACCTCAGGCTGGTTCTCAGGAACTGTTGAGCTCATGGATGATCCGCAACCCCTCAAGGGTCAGCACCGGGTTGAAAACGTCGATGAAATCACAGTACCGGGCAAGGACCATTCCCCATCCTCCGGTGCCGATGACCCTGGCATGCTCTGCGAATTCCCGTTTCATCCGCTGCACAATCTCCCGGGCAAGACCTATGTATCCAAAGAATACCCCGGCGTGCATGGCTTCAACGGTGTTGCGACCGATACATCGTTCCGGAACCTCTACATCAATCCGGGGGAGCTTGGCGGTTTTCTCGTAAAGTGCTTCACAGGAAATCCCGATACCCGGCGCAATGGCCCCTCCCAGGTACTCCTTCTTCGCCGTCACCGCACAGAAGGTCGTCGCCGTTCCAAAGTCCACGATGACCAGGTCTCCCCCATAGAGGGTAGAAGCAGCCACGGCGTTCACAATCCGGTCGGCCCCCACCTCTTTGGCCTCAGCCCGAATAAAAAGCCCGGTTTTGATCCCAGGACCAACCACAAGGTATGGTGTGTTCCAGAGTCCGCCGAAGAGCTGTCGGAGAGCGTCAAGAACAGGTGGCACGACGCAAGAAATAACAACCCGGAAGAGTTCCTCCTTTGTGACTCCCTGTTCCTCCATAAGCGACCGGAAAACAAAACCCCACTCATCGGCAGTACGGCGTGAAGACGTCGACACCCGCCAGTGAGCAAGGAGCTTTCGATCCCCGTAGACACCGAAGGTCGTGTGGGTGTTCCCGACGTCAATGACGAGAATCGAAATCGAAGTTCACCACCTTCCTGAGCACCCGGATAATGGGGAGGACCACAAGGGCCGAAAGGAGAAGCTCAAGAGTCCCATTGAGGAGGAAAACGGGAATAACCTGCACAAAACGGAAATATCCCATGAGCACCATGAGCCCCAGAACGCCCACGGTGTTCGTCGCTGTCCCGGCAAGGCTTGCCACCACAACCCCGAAATCCCTCTTCCCCAAAAGCTTCCAGACATAAAAGGCCACGACCCCAATGAGGAGCCTTGGTGCAAAGCACGCCAAAAGGTTCCCCAGAAAAAGGTGCATAGTGAAAACCGCCAGGATACATCCCACCAGGGCCCCCACCAAGGGTCCACCCACAATCCCTCCTATTATAGCAGGAATGTGCATAGTTGTGGCATAGGTGGAGAGATTGGGGACAGGAATGAGTCCAAGAGGCGTCAGGCTGAGAACAACGGTAACCGCACCGAGGATACCAGCGAAGAGGAAACGACGGTACTGAACACCCACAGACACCACCTCCGTTCCAGTTCCGGAAGAGATACCAGACGGAAGATAAGAGACCTTCTGCCTCGCTGCCTTTCCGGTCAGCGGCTGCCCAGTTTATTGTACCATACAGGCAGGAATACCCCCGAGCGGAGAAGCCTTTTTCACCGAATTCGTGGTGGCCTCAGTAATGGCGTGGTAAATCCCCTCCACAAGGAGCAGGTAGTTTCTGGGAACTACCTTTCCAAAAGCGACAAGGAAAAGGGTATCCCCATCGTAAAGTGTTCCGAAAGGACGGATACACCCAGCAAGCGCTGAGTGGACCACCGGCACCAGGGAAAGGAGCTCCTCCCGGGAGAGCAGAAGTTCAAAGACCACCACTGCCAGAGTGGTGTTCAGAAAAGGGAACGTCGAAGGAGGTCCCTCTTTCCCGCGGGAACCTGCAAGGCAAACGCCTGAAGCAGGGTCATAGACATTCCCAAGACAGTTCGTCACCACAAACGCCCAAATGGTACCCTCGGGAGTTCTCGCCTCACCCGCCCCAAATCCCCCTTTCATTGCCCAGGGCATCCCGTACATCTTCCCCACCGTAGCTCCTGTTCCCACCCCAACGGTTCCTTCTTTTGTCCTACAGTCTGCCAAAGACGCAGCCTCATACCCCCACTCGGCCTCAGGAAAGGCCACTTCTCCAATCTCGAGGTCATAAATCACCGCCTGGGCGACAATGGGAATACGGGCGACCCTCGTGGCGAAACCTCTCTTCCGCTCCCGGAGAAAGGTCACAACACCTTCGGCGCAGCGAAGCCCCAGGGCACTGCCCCCACTGAGCACAATGGCATCCACACCCTGGACGAGGCGACCTGGAAAAAGAGCGGGGAGTTCGCGACCTCCAGGAGCACCACCGCAAACCGAAGCCACCGCCACGTTGGGAACGTCAAAGAGGAACACCGTACACCCTGTGGCCAGTCGAAAATCTTCCCGGTGTCCGATGCGAAATCCAGAGAACTCCATGGTGCTCAGGAGAGCCTTCTCCCGCAGTAGGGGCAGAGGCGAAAATCATGCGAAACTTTTTTCCCACAGGAGGGACAGACTCCCGCCTCGTGGACTTCTTCTTCGGGCACGTACGAGGCCTTTGCTTTAGCCAATTCCTGCTGCCACGTGGCGACATCCACCATACTGTCGAAATAGATCGTGTGCTCCTTGTCCCACTCGTCGACGTAGCGAACCCCAAGGTAAAGAGGCACCCGGCTCAGTCGGTGGAAACGGAAGAGGCGGGGACCAAACTCGGTGGCAACCATGTCCCTCTCGGGCACGGCTTCGAAACCCTGGATGCGGTGGAGGGGAATGCGGAATACCACCTTCTCAAAGGGCGGGGAGAAACCAAAGATGTTCGGCCCCTTTTCGAAATTCTCAAACCAGAGGCTTTTGGACATGAGGAACAGGAGGCCATCCGTCGCGCTGGCAAAGCGAGGATGGCCTCCGATGTAGCGAGCAAAGCTCGAGAGAAGACGGGTCTCGCCGAACTCCTGTTCTTTTTCCTGCCAGAACTCTGCAACCGAAATCTGGGTACCCCGCCTCCTCGTCCCCCACAAAAGCCCCACAAGGAGCAGGACACCAACGATGAGGAGATAGCCAAAAAAATTCATGATGTCCCCTTGTTCTCAGAAGAAGCACTTGAGCTACCACAAGTTGCACAGCTTGTTGCTGTGCAGGAACTACAACTTGAGCTTGAAGAGGAGCTGCTCGAACGGTAATCAGTGCTGTAGAAGCCGCTGCCCTTGAAAACAAGACCAACGTTTTTACTGAAGAGCCGCTTGACCCTGCCCTTGCAGAATGGGCACTGGGCCACGGGCTTGTCGTGGAATGACTGCCATTCCTCGAAAACCTTCCCGCACTCAGTGCACTGGTACTCGTAGATGGGCATCGCCATCACCCCCATGAACGAGTTGCCCGGTGAGAGCGCTCTCACCGGGCAACTCTCCCTTTTCTATTATACTCCTCAGTACTCTGGTGCAGGCGGTACACTGGACTCTTTCTTTTCGGGAATTTCGGTGATAATGGACTCGGTGGTGAGCATGACGGAGGCGACGCTTGCCGCGTTCTGGAGCGCGGTACGGACAACCTTCACAGGGTCGATGATTCCTGCGGCGAACATGTCCACGAATTCACCAGTAAGGGCGTTGAAGCCCATGTTGGGATTGTCGGCCGCTTTGATCCTCTCCACAATGACCGAACCTTCTTCACCGGCATTTTCGGCAATGAGTTTGGCGGGTTCCTCAAGGGCTTTTTTCACAATCAGTGCACCAATACGCTCGTCGCCATCAAGCTGGAGCTCATCAATGGCCGGGATGCACCGAATCAGTGCCACACCACCACCCGGGACAATACCCTCTTCCACCGCTGCCCGGGTAGCGTGGAGAGCATCTTCAACGCGAGCCTTCTTCTCCTTCATCTCAGCTTCGGTTGCCGCACCAACCCGGATGACCGCCACGCCACCGGCAATCTTAGCAAGACGCTCCTGGAGTTTCTCCCGATCGTAGTCCGAAGTAGTCTCCTCAATCTGCTTCTTAATCTGGTTCATACGGGCAACGATGTTTTCACGCTTTCCGGCACCCTCCACAATGGTGGTATTCTCCTTGTCGATGACGACCTTCCTGGCCTGGCCAAGGTCCTCAATGGTGACGTTCTCAAGTTTGATGCCCAGGTCCTCGGAGATGAACCGGCCTCCGGTGACAATGGCGATGTCCTCGAGCATGGCCTTCCGGCGATCACCAAAGCCAGGCGCCTTTACTGCGGCACAGCTCAACACGCCCTTGAGTTTGTTGACGACAAGGGTTGCCAGCGCTTCTCCTTCAACGTCCTCGGCGATGATGAGAAGCGGTCTGCCTCTCTGCACGACTTTTTCAAGGAGTGGCAGAAGATCGCGAACCGAAGAGATCTTCTTTTCATAGATGAGGATGTACGGGTTCTCCAGTACACACTCCATCCGCTCAGGATCGGTGATGAAGTACGGCGAGAGGTACCCACGGTCAAACTGCAACCCTTCAACGACCTCAAGGGTGGTCTCAAGGCCCTTGGCTTCTTCAACGGTGATGACGCCGTCTTTCCCGACCTTCTCCATGGCATCGGCGATGATTTCACCGATGGACATGTCGTTGTTTGCCGCAATAGAAGCAACCTGGGCGATTTCCTTGCGGTCGCTGACTTCCCTGGCCATACTCTTGAGCTTTTTCACCACTGCATCTACAGCCTTGTCAATACCACGCTTGAGAAGCATGGGATTGGAACCTGCGGCGACATTCCGTAAACCTTCGCGGAAGATTGCTTCAGCAAGAACCGTGGCCGTAGTGGTTCCGTCTCCAGCAACATCACTCGTCTTCGAAGCCACTTCCTTGACGAGCTGGGCTCCCACATTCTCATTGGGGTCCTTGAGCTCAATCTCCTTTGCCACCGTGACCCCGTCTTTGGTGATGGTGGGAGACCCGAACTTCTTCTCTATAACCACGTTTCGGCCTTTCGGACCAAGGGTCACCTTCACTGCATCGGCAAGGGTTTTGACACCACGCAGGATTGCCTGTCGTGCTTCTTCCTGGAAGAGAATCTGCTTGGCCATAACCGCCTACCCCCTTTCTCTCTCATTCCTCAATGATTCCCAAGATATCGTCCTCACGCATGATGAGGTATTCTTCTTCGTCAATTTTCACCTCGGTCCCGGCATATTTTCCAAAGAGTACCCGATCACCCTCTTTCACTTCAAGGGGTCTGCGATTACCGTTCTCGTCCACTTTCCCGGTTCCTACTGCAATCACCCGACCTTGCTGTGGTTTCTCCTTTGCCGTGTCAGGAAGGATGATACCCCCTTTGCGCACTTCTTCCTCTTCAACCCGCTTGACCAGAACCCGATCTCCAAGTGGTTTAATCTTCATGGTGCTCACCCCTTTCCTTTGGATGTTTTTCTAACGCGCGACCTCTATTGTACTCCGTTTTCGAAGAATTGCAAGGGGAGGACAATATCAGTCAAGGTCAGTTTTTTGCCAATTTGACCAGGATGTCTCTCCTGTCTTTGCAAATATGACAAAATCCCTTTGAAAACCTTGCCAAAAAGTCAAAAACTTTTTCAAATCTTCTGGGGGGTTTCCTCATCGAGATGGTACTCTGCAATTTTCCGGTAGAGCGTCCGGAGGCTGATGCCGAGTGCCTGGGCAGTTCTGGTCTTGTTAAAACGATGGGCCTTAAGGGTCTCCCGGATGAGGAGCTTTTCCACTTCTTTGAGAGGTGTTCCAAGACGAACACCAATGACCCCCTCACGGAGGAGATTCCCCCTCCGAATGTGCTCGGGAATATCTTCAGGGGTGAGAACATCGCTCTGAGAGAGAATGACCATCCCTTCCAGGGTGTTCTTCAGCTCTACCACGTTTCCCGGCCAATCGTACTCGATGAGGATTTTCAGCGCCTCCCGGTCGATACGGACCGGCCCTCGCCCGGTTTCCTCAGCAATGTCCCGGAGGAACTGGTCCACGAGGAAGGGAATGTCTTCCTTCCGTTCCCGAAGAGGGGGAATTTCGATTTTGATGACGCTCAGGAAGTAGTAGAGGTCATTCCGGAAGGCTCCCTGGGCCACCTTCTCCTCAAGGGGAATCTCTGAGGAGGCGATGATGCGGACATTCCCTCCCCTTCCCCCAAAACGGTGTTCCTCAAGGAACTCTAAAAGCTCTGCCTGAAAAGGTAGGGCAAGGAGGTGAATATCCTCAAAGTACAGGGTCCCTTCCTCAACGCGCGGGATATCCCCCTGGAAAAGCCCCTGAAGCGTTGCCCCACAGAGTACTCTCACAAAGGGTTTCTCTTCTCCGAAGGCATAGCGATGAATTGCCCGGGCTACCATCTCCTTCCCGGTTCCCTGCTCGCCCACAAGGAGTACTGGGCGCTTTACCTGGGACACTTGGAGAATAAGGTTGAAAATCCGCTGCATCTTCTCCGAAACCCCGGTGATTCCAGCAAAGGAAAACCGATGGGTGAACTTCCGTCGCAGATCCTTGTTCTCCTCAAGGAGCGTCAGGTGGTCATCAGCCCGCCGGATGACCGAAAGTATGCGCGAAGGAGTAAAAGGAGGAGAAAGGTACTCGTATACCCCTTTTGCTAAAAGCTCCCGAACCCGGGACGGGTTTTCTTCCCTCCCAGTGACAACGACCACCATATCCGGAAACCTCTGCCGGGCGAAGGCCAGAAGCTCGAAGCTATTCTCACTCAGGACCTCCTCTTCAACGAGCATGATGTCAATCTCTTCTTTTTCCAGACAGTTGAGTGCCAGGCTCCGGTTCCAGACCGCAATAACGTAATATCCTTCGTCGCGCAGGAGATTCTCCCATCGTTCCCGAAGGAGAGCGTCGTCTTCGATGAGCAGTACCTTCCGGGGTAGCTTCATAAAGTCAGCGGGCTTCCCTCCTCTGCAGAACGCTGAGCGCTCAGCGCAACCCGAAGGGCAAGGGTGGCCTCCTCAGCAGTTCCTCGAGCTGGAGGTGTATCTTTTTCCACACACCCCAAGAAATACCGAAGCTCTGCAAGATAGGGGTCCTCGCTCTGTACAACAATCTCCTGTTTCTTCTCCCCTTTTCGGTACAGCACAAGAGGACTAACCTGCTCGCGCTCTTCAATGTTCACCCCGGCACGGAACGACCACTCCAGAACCCCTTCGTCTCCAAGAATCCGGAACCCACAAGTGAAGGGGAAATCTCCCTGCATCATCCATCCTCCCTGGACTGTAGCCAGAGCCCCGCTGTCATACTGAATCTGCGTTGTGATGTGGTCAAGAGATCCTTTTTCCGAGCGAAGACCCCGGGCGAACACCTCTTTTGGCTGTCCCAGGAGCCAGTTCACGTAGTCGAGGTCATGGATGTGGAGGTCGAGAGACGCTCCACCGCTTAGGCGGGGATCGAGAATCCATCCCCCCACCGACCAGACGGGTGTCACCGCAAGACGAAAGGCCTCCACAAAAAGGACCTTCCCGCAGGCACCTCCCTCAAGGAGCTCCTTTGCCTTCACGTACTCACCCCAGAAACGGAGGACATGTCCCACCATAAGGTAGACTCCATTCCTCGTGCAGATGTCCTTCATGGCGAGCGCATCTTCAACCGTCAAGGCGATGGGCTTTTCACAGAAAACGTGCTTCCCCGCATTGGCAGCCATCTCCGTGTACTCCCGATGGAGGAAGGTAGGAAGACAAATATCCACAATGTCGACCACTTCTCTCTCAAGCAACGTACGGAACGAATCGTAGTGAGGAAGGTGGTACTTCTCCTGGAACTCCCGGGCTTTTTCAGGACGAACCTCAAAAAAGGCACACACTTCTGCCCCCTCAATTTTCCGCCACGCTTCCATGTGCACCGAGGCAATGAATCCTGCTCCCAGAATCGCCACACGCTTCACTGTGCGCCACCTCCTCTCTCGATTTCTTCAACTCTCCTGAGGTACTTCTCATATACGCATTTTGGGCGGGGGTCAAAGGCAAGGTACACCTCAAGAAAAAACCCATCCCGGAATTCCCGCTCTTTCCTTGCCGCGAGCAATCCCTCCACAATCTTGGCCTGCGTCTTGAATTCCCGCATTGCTTCCTGGATGCGTTCCTCTGCCCAAGACGGAGCAAGAAGCGCCCGGTTTGCCCGAATACCGAGGTCATCCCCTGCACAGAGGGCATCGTCGAAGGCAAAATCGCTCCACACCGCATACTGGAGGACTGACCGCACCGCAGCACTCTCTCCCCAGTCGGCCATAACCGGATCGCCCACCTGGGGCGTATCAAAGGCACCAACCATGAAAACTGCAGTGTGGTCAAGGTGCTCCCTGTGCCCGTTGGGAAGGACAACCCGGGTGGCCCGGAGACGGCGAAGGAGAGGAATAACCTTCTTCACCGTCCCCTCCTCTCCACCCGTGAGCTTCCACCCAATGAAAGGCCAGACACTGTAGTCATCGTACTCCAGACGGTAAATGCGTTCCGGGAGGATGCCCACCTTTTCATAGGCTCGAGTGGTTTCCCGGGCTCGCAAGGCAGTGATAACGTTTTTGTGCTCGATGACGCTGTATCCCCCCGAGCCGTTGCAGAACACCACGACATACACCTCCCCCCCAAAGAGAGGGACCGCCTGGAGGAGGTACCCTGCCCCAAGGAGCGCGTCATCGTCGTGGGGTGAGAAAATCACCACCCGCTCGTCCCCCTCCTGCCATCCGGGAAAAAGGAGGTTCAAAGAGGAACTCTTCTGGCGCCTCCGGAGGTCAAAGACCACGAATTCTTCCCGTTTCACCGGTATCCCCCCTCTTCAAGAATTCTCTGAAGATACTGAAAGGACCGCTGAACTGCCACATCCACGAAGGAACGGGGATGTTCGAAGCGTCCATCGAATTCGATTTCCACGCTCAGGGGAATGTCTTTTTGACCTTCCCACAGAACCCGGAAAATGGATGGAAAGTCCACCGTCCCATCTCCCAGAGGTGGGAAATCCCATACCTTGTACCCGCCCCGCTTGTCCTTCAGGTGCATGTGGACAACCCAGGGGAGACAGATCCGAAGGTCCTCCTCAGGGCGGGCGTTTCCGTAAAAAAGGACATTGCCCGTATCGTAGTTGATGCCCACATAGGGAAGCCGCATCTCTTCAAGGAGCTCCCGGAGTCTCCTCCCGGAGGAAAAGACATCTCCATGAACCTCAAGCGCCAGAAATACGCCACACCGTTCAGCCTCCCGAGAGAGCCACTCCAAGTGCTTTCTCAGGAGGGCCTTATCCTCCTCCCGATCCACCGTTCCGGTATTGACCACCCTCGCCCCAAGCTCCCGGGCACACCGGAGAGCAGAGACAAGATACGCACATCCTTCTTCCGTAGCCAGGTTGGAATGGGCACTGAGGCTGAGGACAGAAAGCCCAGAATGGGCAAGCTTTTGCCGGAGCTTTCTGAAATCCTCTTCTTTCGCCTGGTCACACCGGAAGTGGAACGTCCAGTCAGGCACACAGGAGAGCTCAACGTACTGGAATCCCGCCCGCGCAATACCCTCAAGGGCCTCCTCGAGAGAAAACCCGTGGTATGTGTTCGTTGAGACGGCAAGCCGCCGAAACATTGGATGCACAACCTCAGAAAGAGAGCAGGATGTGCCAGATAAAGAGCCAGGGCCAGTACTCAATCTTCTCCCAGATTTCCCGAACGAGACCTTCGTCTCCCTGAACCACCGGAAAGTACGCCTTTGCCTCCTCCCAGGTCATGCATACGCCAGGATGCCCAAGAGCAAGGAAGTCCTTCTGCATGGGTCTCCCTCCTAATACTGCCCGTATTCACGGGTAAACTCGGTCATGGCCCGGACATTCTCAATCCTGGCATCGTCCTGAATAATCGCCCCTGCGTCCATGATGTACCCCCCATCCCGGGCCACCCCATCGATGAGCTTCTTGCAGTATGCCCGGACCTCCTCTGGCGTTCCCAGAGCAAGGAGGTCGTTGGGAAGCCCACCGCTGAGACAAAACCTATCCCCCAGAACACGGTGAACTCTGAAAATATCCCCCTTATCCACATGGTACACGATGCTCCCCGGAGGAAGCTCCCGGAAAGCCTCTAAGTGGTAATCCCAGTTGCCTTCAGCGTAAAACAGCACCTGGTGTCCCCTTTTCCAGAGTTCTTCAACCATCGGCTTCACTGTAGGCCAGTAAATTTTGCGGAAATGCTCAGGGTTGATGAAAGGGACACACCCCCGGTGCATCCAAAAGGCAATGGGGACGTTCTTTGTAGGATCCGCACCATCAAGGGCAATGCGGAAAAGGTGGGGCATGAGAGCCTCACAGGCAGCCAGGACCTTTTCCGGCCGTGCGTGGAGGTCGCTCACCAGGCCATAGTACCCTCGGAGTTTGTCGGCAAGAATATCCAGGGGGGCTTTCAGCATTCCGCTGATTGCAGCTACCGTTCCGCAGCGAGTGCGGAGCTCCTGAACCAGACCTCCCAGAGCGTTGAAGTACTCCACCATCGCCATGCCTCCCTTAAGGAGGGCAAGGTTATGTTCCCGGGTGACACCCTCACCAGAAGGTCGGACGAAGTGTGAAACCCTGGGGAGCCAGACGTTGAGGAGGTAATCGGTGGGGTTGGCAATAAGGAGGTCATATTCGTCAGGACGCATGAAGGCGCGCTCTTCAGGGGGTTCCTTGTACTGAAACGCCACGTTCTCTGGAAGGTCAAGCCCCGGAATCCCATAGTATTTGAGCCCTACAGCCTGCACAAGGCCAGTCCAGACGTAAATCATGTTCGGCACAACTGCATCCCAGTCGAAATCCTCAGCGCAACGGAGACAGGCTTCGAAGGCCACCCGGTAGTCGTGGGTCGCTGCTTGGATGCTCACCCCGGCATACTTTGCCACAAATTCGGCGACAAAAGGACGGATGGGAACCATATCGGGCTTGCCATTCCGGAGGGCAGTGGTGTACCGCTTCAGACAAGCCTGGTAGCGTTCCTCCTGGGTCACTTTTTTCTCCCTCCTTGAGTGTTTTTCTGAAGGTAGTATACCAGAAAGTTCCCCCAGGCATTCATCTACACCCGTACCACCTTTCCCCCGGGGACTTCCTGGACAAGTCCTTTCATCTCCAGTGTCAGAAGCACCTGGAAAAACTCCCCCTCTTCCCAGCCGGTGCGCTCCAGAAGTTCTTCCTTGAAAACCCCCACGTGGTCGATGTATGAGAAGAGCAACGCTTCTTTCTCGGAAAGGCACTCGCCCACCTCGGTGAGCTCCAGAGGTGCCGGGGCCGAGAACCCGAAAGCTTCCAGGATATCCTCAACCCGCTGTACCGGTTTTGCCCCCTGGGCAATCAGGGCGTTGGTCCCCTCACTCTGAGGGGAAAAGATGGGACCGGGAACAGCAAAAACCTCCCGCCCCATTTCCAGAGCAAAGTCTACGGTGATGAGCGCACCGCTTTTTCTCGGAGCCTCAACGACGAGAACTCCGCAGCTCAGGCCGCTGATAATCCTATTCCGGAGCGGAAAATACTCCGGACGGGGCCCAAAACCCGGTGGGTACTCGCTCACCAGTGCTCCTCCTCGACGAACAATCTCCCGGGCAAGAGGGAGATGTACTGCAGGGTAAATTCGACGAAGACCGCTCCCCAAAACCGCAATGGTGGGGCATTCCTCCTCCACAACGGCCCTCTGCGCCTCTCCATCAATGCCCACGGCAAGACCGCTCACCACAATCCATCCCGCTTTTGCCAGTTCCCGGGCGAAAAAGCGGGCGGCTTTCACTCCATAGGGCGTGGGGCGACGCGTGCCCACAATGGCGATGTACTTCTCATGCACGCTGAAAGAGAACTCTCCCTCGACGTAGAGGAGGAAAGGAGGATTGGAAAGGCTCCGTAAAAGAGCGGGATATGCAGGGCTATCCCAGGGAATCACGGCAATACCTTCCCGGACAGTGGCGGTATAAAGCTCGTGGGGCGAAAGCATCTTGCGAGCAGCAACAATACACCGGGCAAGGCGCTCTCCCACCACCTCCCGGAGGGCCTCAAAGGGTGCTTCCCATGAAGCAGCGGCACTCCCGAAAGTGCTCAGGAGTTTCCGAAAACGCACCGGACCGATACCTCGAACGTGGCTGAAAGCCACCCAGAAGGGGAGATCGTCACTCATAGCCTGCTCTGCCGATCCAGGAAACGATACTGAATAGCCTCGGCGATATGGGAAACCTCAATGCGGGCTTTCCCCTCAAGGTCGGCAATGGTGCGGGCAACCTTGAGAATCCGGTGATACGCTCGAGCGCTGAGGGAAAGGCTTTTCAGAGAGGCTTCGAGAAAACGCTTTGCTTCCTGAGAGAGTTCACAGAACCGCTTAATGTGACGGGACTTCATTTCGCCATTGAGCAGGATGCCCTCACCCCGAAACCGTTCCTTCTGGATTTCCCGAGCCTGCTTCACCCTCTCCCGCACCGCCCCAGAGGATTCTTCTTCCCGCTCCGAGAGGAGTTCGTGCACCCCAAGACGGGGAACCTCAACCTGGAGGTCAATCCGGTCAAGGAGAGGCCCTGAGAGCTTGCTCCGGTACCGGAGAATCTGCTGGTACGAACAGGTACAGGGGCGTTCCGCATCTCCCAGGTATCCGCAGGGACAGGGGTTGCACGCCAGCACAAGAAGGAAGCGGGCCGGGTAGGTCACGGTGGCGTTGACCCGGCTCACGGTAATCTTCCCAGTCTCCAGGGGTTCCCGAAGAGCTTCAAGGACATTGCGACGGAACTCCAGGACCTCGTCGAGGAAAAGCACACCGTGGTGGGCAAGGCTGATTTCTCCCGGTCGAGGCCACTGTCCCCCACCAATCAGAGCAACATCGGACACTGTATGGTGAGGCGCCCGGAAGGGAGGGGCAGTGATAAACGGGTGGTCCTCAGAGAGTAAACCGGCAACGCTATGGATTTTCGTTACCTCAATAGCCTGCTCTATGGTGAGCGGGGGAAGCAGTGAGGGGAGTTTTCGGGCCAGCATGGTCTTACCCGAGCCAGGTGGTCCGATGAACAGGAGATGGTGCCCTCCTGAGGCAGCAATTTCCAGCGCCCGCTTCCCCTGTCTCTGACCCTTGATCTCTGCAAGGTCCTCGTCAAAGGACGGAGAAGCAAGGTATTCTTCCCAGGACCGCTTCAGGGGCCTGAGTGTTTGCTGGCCTTCAAGGAAATCGCATACCTCACGAAGCGTACGAAAACCGAATACTTCGATACCTTCCACCACAGCACTCTCTTGAGCGTTAGCCAGAGGAAGGAGCATCCGGTATGGTTTCCCCTGGAGGGAGAGAAAGTGGGCCACGGGGAAAACCCCGTTGACCGGCCTGAGCTCTCCAGAAAGGGAGAGCTCTCCCAGGACAACGGTTCCCTCTAAAAGAGAACGGAGTTGCTTTGTGGCAAGGAGGATCCCCAGGGCAATTGGAAGGTCGAAGTCGCTCCCCGTTTTCTTCAGAAATGCCGGGGCGAGGTTTACAGTCACCCGCTGAGGGGGAAAGGCAAAACCGCTATTCTTCAGAGCACTCCGAACCCGTTCCCGGGCTTCCTGAACAGCAGTGTCGGGCAAGCCCACAATGTGGAAGGAGGGAAGCCCTGCACCGACGTCGACCTCGACTTCCACAAACCGGGCGTCAATACCAAAGCTCGTTGCGCTGAGCACCCGTGCCAGCACCATTCTCGCCTCCCTAGAAGGCTGAAGGGTAGTGGGAAATTCTGGGCTTCTTCCCCTCAAGATGCACCGTGATAACGTCAAAGCGAAAAGCGGTATCTTCGGGATTGTACCCGCGCTGCGTGAGGTAGAAGAGGGCGCTTCGCCGGATGCGCTCTTGCTTCTCTTCAGTAATTGCCTCCTCTGGCAATCCCGCTTTTGTGCTCTCTCGGGTTTTCACCTCAACAAACACCAGGCATGCTCCCTTCCGAGCGATAAGGTCGATCTCCCCAAAAGGAGAACGAAAGTTCTTTTCCAGGATCTCCGCTTTGAAAACGGTTCGCAACCACCGCTCTGCCAGGATTTCACCCTGTGTACCTTTCTTTCGCCTCTCCAAACTGCCCACAGAAAGACCTCCGGTGACACGGAGCAAGGCCAAACGCTCGAATGCGCTCAAAATGCAGCGCCGTCCCGTAGCCTTTGTGCTGGGAGAACCCGTATTCTGGGAAAAGTGGGTCATACCATTCCTCCATGATGCTGTCCCTCACAACCTTGGCCACTAAAGCGGCACAGGCCACAGCAAGACTCTGTTCTTCAGCTCTGGGAAGAGCAAGCACCGGGGTGAAGGACCAGGGAAGACGCACCCAGTCTACAATGAGATACTCGAAGCGCCCCGCAGCAATTGCCCGCCACGCTGCCTCGTACAACGCAAACTCATTGGCCCTCTGGATACCCACAAGATCGATCCACCGCTCGCTCACAATACTCAGACCGATGGCCACCGCTTCACGACAGATGATTTCAAAAAGTGCCTTTCGCCTTGTCGGGGAGATACGTTTGGAATCCGGAACGCTCTGGAGGGGGAAAGAAGGAGAGAGAACCACACAACCCGCTACAAGAGGCCCTGCCAGGGGCCCCCGACCGGCTTCATCCGCACCACCAACGTGATGGTATCCCGATCTCCACAGTCTGTGTTCAATGAAATCAGCGGAGGATGCGGACACGATGGGGTGGCCAGTAGACGAGAAAAGCCCTACCTAAGAGATTCTTTCGGGGAACATACCCCCAGAAACGACTGTCGTCACTGTTTTCGCTGTTGTCTCCCAGGACGAAGTAGTGTCCTTCCGGGACAACCTTTTCTCCCTGACCGTAGTACCCGGCACTGTAGTAAGTTCGGTTGAAGAGTTCCCCCGAAAGGGGAACCCCGTTGATGAGCACTTTCCCCCCGGTAATCTCGATCCGCTCTCCCGGAAGACCAACGATGCGCTTGATGAGGTTTTTCCGGTTATCAATCGGGTACCGGAAAACGACAATGTCCCCTCGCTGTGGCTCGGTGAACCGGTAAAGGAACTTGGCCACAAGCACTCGTTCTCCCGGAACCAGAGTGGGCTCCATCGAAGTGCTCGGGATGTAATACCCCTCCACCACAAAGTACCGAACAAGAAGGGCAATGACCAGGGCCCAGAGAACGGTTTCGACGAGTTCTCGCAAGGCGTTCTTCTTTTTAGACTTCGCGTCTCTCCTCAATACGCGACTCTTTGGCACTTTTCCCCCTCAGGTAGTAGAGCTTTGCCCGTCTGACCTTCCCGCGTCGCAGAACCTCAATGCGCTCAATCCGGGGAGAATAAAGAGGGAAGATGCGCTCCACGCCAACGCCAAAGGAGACTTTTCGCACCGTGAAGGTCCGGTTAACCCCAGAACCCCGTACCGCAATGACCAGACCCTCAAAGGGCTGAATGCGCTCTCTGTCTCCCTCGATGACCTTGAAGTGCACGCGTACGGTATCTCCAGGGGCGATTTCGGGAACCTCTGTGTCGTCTTTGATAAAGCTTCCTTCAACCGCTCGCAGGATCCTTGCTCTATCCATGGAAACCTCCTCCTCAGGCCAGAGAAAAATCTCGGAATACTATACCACGCCTTTTCTCCTTTCGCAAGGAGGATGGAGCGCAGGGTGCTGAAAAAGGTCTGGACGCACTTTTCTGGCTTTTTCCAGAGCCTTCTCTTTCCGCCACTTCTCGATAAGCGCATGATTGCCAGAAAGCAGGACCTCGGGCACCGCAAGGCCACAGAATACCCGGGGTCGGGTATACTGCGGTGGACCAAAAACCCACTCCGAAAAGGAATCATACCGCAGGGATTCCTCATCCCCCAAGACTCCAGGGATAAGGCGCGCCACCGCTTCCACGATGACAAGCGCAGGGAGTTCTCCTCCGGAGAGGACGTAGTCTCCAATGGAAATTTCCCGCGCCCCGGTAATCTCTATCACCCGCTCGTCAATGCCCTGGTAACGACCGCAGAGAATGAGGAGGTGGTTTTTCGCCGCTAGTTCCCGGGCAATGCTTTGGGTGAACAGTTCTCCCTGGGGACTTGTGACAATCACCAGGGGCTGGCTCTGCGTGTACTCGCTGATAAAGCGTACGGCCCGAACCAGGGGTTCGGGTTTCAGGACCATGCCTGGGCCTCCCCCAAAGGGGTAGTCGTCAACCGTTCGGTAACGATCCTGAGAGAAACTCCGCAGGTTGTGGACTTTGATGAATACCAGTCCTCTCTCTTGGGCTTTTCCCAGAATGGAAGCAGCAAGGTACGGCCGGATGGCCTCGGGAAAGAGGGTAACGATGTCGATGCGAAGCTTCATTCCCAGAACCCCTCGGGGCAGGAGACCTCAAGAAACCCCTCCTCAGGGCGGACAGCCACCACAAAGGCAGAAACAAAGGGCAGGAAGAACTCCCGTCCTTCAGCGTCTTTGACAAGGAGGTAATCGTAAAGTGCCATGGGGATAACCGCATCCACCACGCCACGACGTGTGCCGCGTTCCCAGACCTCAAGACCTACCAATTCAAAGTGGTAGAAATGGCCAGAGGGGAGAGGTGGAACATCCTCCCTGGGGATGGCGAGAAAGAGGCTCCGGAGCATTTCCGCTTCCTGGCGCGAAGTGACTCCCCGGAAACGGAGGAGGAGAAAATTCCCGCGCCAGGCCACATCCTCCACTACTCTCTCGACAAAGGCCCCCTGGGGAGAACCAACAAGAAACACTGCCCCCCGCACAAAACGCTCAGAAAAATCCGTCAGCGGGAGCACCCGAACCCAGCCCTTCAACCCATGGGGTGCGGTAATCCTCCCCACGAAGACCCGTTCAATATGGCGAGGCACACAAGCCCCTCCCTATTCCAGAATCTCCACCACCGCTTTCGTTCCCCTCTTTGCTGAAGCAGCTTTGACGATGGTGCGGAGAGCTCGGGCCACTCTTCCCTGCTTGCCGATGATTTTTCCAGTATCAGAAGGCGCCACCCGCACCTCGTACACAACTGATTTCTCACCCTTCACTTCGGTTACGCTCACCTTCTCAGGTTCGTCGACGAGAGAACGAACCAGAAACTCCAAAAGCTCCTTCACTGGGCTTCAGCTCCCTCGGGCTTTTTTGCTTTTTTCAAAAGTGCCCGAACCCCATCCGAAACCTGAGCACCCTGGGAAATCCAGTACTCGACGCGATCCCACTTCACGGCCTCAAGAGGGGACTCAGCAAGGGGCGAATAGATGCCGAGGACCTCGAGGGGCTTCCCATTCCGTGCCTCCCGAGAGTCCATTGCCACAATACGATACTGAGGAGCATGCCTTCTCCCAACACGGGCAAGACGGATCCGTACTGCCATGAATGGACACTCCTTTCTTTCAGAATCCAAAACCGAAAAATCCTTTTTTTCTGGCAAAGGGCAATACCTGCCCTTTTTTCATTTTCTTCCAGAGCTTGCGAATCTCCTCAAACTCTCTCAGGAGACGGTTGACCTCCTGAACGGTTGTCCCGCTTCCCTGGGCAATGCGCCGTTTCCGAGAGGCATTGATAATCCCGGGATTCCGGCGCTCCTCCTTGGTCATGGAGAGAATAATGGCCTCAGTACGCTTCAGGTTCCTCTCTCCATCAACCTGGGAGAAGATTCCCCGAAATGAAGTGGGAAGCATGTTCACGATGTCTTCAAAAGAACCAACCCGGCGAAGGCGACGGAGTTCCTCGAGGAAATCCTCAAGGGTGAACTCTTCCTTCGTCACCTGCTGTTCCAGCTTCCTGCGCTCTTCCTCAGTGATGGCTCGCTCGATCTTCTCGATGAGGCTCAGGGTATCGCCCATGCCAAGGATGCGGCTGGCCATCCGCTCAGGATGGAAAACCTCAAGCTGGTTGAGCTTTTCCCCAACCCCAATGAGTTTCACCGGCCAGCCAGTCTGCGCCACAATGGACAGCACCGCACCTCCACGAGCATCAGTATCGACCTTGGTGAGGATAATGCCCGTAGGGTGCACCCATTCCCGGAACCTCTCGGCAACCCGAACAGCTTCCTGACCGGTTGTGGCATCAAGAACCAGGAGAATTTCGTGGAACTCTTCGCTCTGCGTGAGCCTTTGGAGTTCCTGGAGGAGCTCCTCCTCCACATGGAGCCGCCCCGCAGTATCCACCAAAACCACGTCCCTCCCTTTCTCCCGGGCATACCGTCGTGCTGCCTGGACGACCTCAAGGGGATGCTGCGCTGAAGGAAGGTCGAAGAAATCCAGTCCGGCCGAAGAAGCAAGGATCCTCAACTGTTCCCGCGCTGCCGGCCGCCGTGTATCCGTGGAGGTCAGAACGGGAAAGTAGTGGCGCTGCTTCAGGAAGAGCCCGAGCTTCCCGCATGTTGTTGTCTTCCCCGACCCCTGCAGACCCACGAGAAGGAAAAGCGCAGGAGTCACCGGAGGAACGTGGAGGTCTTTTGCTCCACCCCCGAGAATCTGCCGGATCTCGTCCCAGAGAATCTTTATGACCATCTCTGCAGGGGTGACGCTTTCCAGCACCTCTCGCCCAACCGCCCGCTCCCGTACCCGGGCAATGAGGTCCTTCACCACCCGGTAATGGACGTCAGACTCAAGAAGCACAAGGCGCAAGTCTCGCAGGGCCTCATCGACCTCTTCTGCCGTGAGGCGGCCCTTCCCTCTGAGCTTCTTAAAAACCCCAGCAAACTTCTCCGTGAGCTGTTCGAACACGCGATCCACCACGCTCCTCAGAATACATAGATGATACCCGTGACCCGGGGGTGTGTCAAGGAAAGCCGTTACGAAACAAGCGCGCGGACAAATTCGTGGGCCTCAAAGGGAATGAGGTCCTCGATACCTTCACCAACTCCGAGGTACTTCACGGGAAGGCCGAACTCCTTCCGGACCCGAAAGAGGATTCCCCCTTTGGCCTGGCTATCCCACTTCGTGAGAATAACCCCTGTGAGCGGCACCACTCGGGTAATGGACTCCACCTGGGCGAAGGCGTTCTGGCCAGCCAGGGCGTCAAGGACCAGGAGGTGTTCCACTTGCTCATCAGGGAGGAACCGGCGAATGACCCGGGACACCTTCTCAAGTTCTGCCAGGAGATTCTTGTTGACATGGGAACGCCCTGCGGTATCCACGATTGCCAGAGTTTCGTTCTCCTTGAGCGCTGACTGGAGGCCGTCGTACACCACCGCTGCCGGATCAGCCCCCTGAGACCCCCGGAAGAATCGACATCCTGCCCGACGTGCCCAGATTTCGAGTTGCTCATTCGCTGCCGCCCGGAAGGTGTCGGCGCCAATAAGGACCACCCGCTCTCCCCTTTCTCTGGCAAGGTAGGCGAGTTTCCCTGCGGTGGTGGTCTTCCCCACACCGTTGATGCCCACAAGGAAGATGGTCTTGAGAGCTTCAGGATTTGCCCGAGGAAAGAGCAGGTGTTCTCCCTCCTCGAAGAAGGCTACAAGCTTCCTATATAGCCATTCCTCCCAGCTCGTATCCTCCCGGGACTGTTCCTTTAAACGGCGAAATTCTTCGACAATTTCCACCGCAAGCGCCGGACCGATATCGGCACTGATGAGCATCTCTTCCAACTCCTCCCACTCCTCAGGCCGGACGCTCTTCTGGGACCAGAGCTCCCTCAGCCGCTCCTTGACCTCACCCGTAATACGCCCTATCCCCTGGAGCAATCGTTTCCACAGCCCCTTCTCCACGCTATCTTCCCTCCAGAGAAAACTCCTGCGCCTGTGCAATACCCTCGCAAAGGAGCACCCGGGATACCCCAGGCTCGCTCATGGTGACCCCAAGAATCCGATCCGCGACCTCCATGACCTCTTCCTTGTGCGTTACCACCACAACCTGCCGGGATGCAGAAAACTCCCGGAGAATCTGGGCGAGAAGTACACTGTTTGTATGATCGAGATTGGCGTCGATTTCGTCGAAAAAGCACATCTTCGCCCCACCAGCCTCAAAGCAAGCACAAAGGAAACACAGCGCCACCAGGGTCCGCTCTCCACTTGAAAGTAGCGCCACCCCCTGCCTCTTCTTCCCTGGAATCTGCACCTCAAGTTGAACGCCGTCGCGAACAACAAGAGAAGCCTCCCCCCTGGGGAATACCTGCTGAAAATACCGTCCAAAGGCTACCTGGGCATTCTGGAGGAAGGAAAGAAAAGTCTGCTCCACTTCACGCTCGAGTTTCTGTAGCTCTTTTCGAACAAGTCCGAGGAGACTCTGAAAAAAAGCATCCTGCCTCTGCAAGTCCCTTTCCCGGTCCTCAAGCTCCTGGTACTCTTCGATGGCGCCCCGCCGGACACGTTCGCCAAGGAGCGCCTGACGTTCCCGCTCAAGGAAAGCTCCAAGCTCCTGAAGGCTCATGGCTTCAAGCTCCTCTGGCACAGCACAGGCAACATCGTCCAGGGCCTCCAGGGCAGTCTTTGTACGAACAATTTCCTCGGAAAGTCGCTGTTTCTCAAATCGGAGTCTTTCCTGCTCCCGAATCCATCGCTCTTTCTGACGCTCAAGCATCCTCTCTTCCTGCCGCTTTGCTTCCACATCCGCTTGCAGAGACTGCATCATCTTCTCCCGATCAGCAAGCAGGGCCTCCGCCGCCGCCAAAGCGCGGAAAGCATCCTGAAGAACCCCGGCACATTTACTGAGTTCCCCCAGTAACAGCTTAAGCGTCGTCTCGCTTTCCCGGAACCTCCGGAGAAGCTCGGCCCCCCTTTTGCGCATTCCGTGAACTTCCCAGAGAAGCTGTTCCCGTATCCGTTTTTTCTCTTCCTCATGCCGCTTCCACTCCCTGACCTTTCCCAGGGCTTTCCTTGCCCGGGTAAGGGTAACCTCAAGGGCATGCATACTCCTCTCAAGGTCCTGGAGCTTCCCCCGAATCCTCTCCCGTTCCGCTAAAAGACGCGCGCGCTCTTCCCCAAGATGATTGAGGACCCTCTGCAGCTCTCCCCGCCGCGTATTCCTCTCGAGGCAACGCTCCCGCCACTTGACGACACGAAGCTCCAGCGCTCTCAAGTGCTTTTCGAGGTCCTGTTTCTTCTCGGAGATTGCCACAAGGGTCCCTTCGAGCTCTTTCATGCGGCGTTCAAAAAGGCGCTCCCGCCGCTCCCAGCTTTTGAGGAAACGACCTCGATGAGCCAGTCGCCGGGGGAGCACAAGCAACCCTCCCCGAAGGAGCAGAGCACTGCCATCAGACGCCACAAGGTGCTTGGGAGACTCCACACCGTACACGAAGCGTCCAAGGATTTCGTCTCTCCTCACCACTTCCCAGGCTGACGACCAGGGTGGGAGGGCATCTCGACGCATTGTCCATGTCCCCACCTCAAGTGCCTCGCTATCCTGGAAAATCTGGATTTCTGAGAGCAAACCAAAAATGGCATGAACCGCCCGTTGCGGCCATCCCTGAGCAAGAAGACCCTCCTGCATGGCCTGGGAAAACTCCAGCGCGGCCCCCCAGAGGCCGACCTGCTTCCGTCTCTTCCGAATCCGCGAAAGACCTTCCCGAACCCGGGCAAGTGTCTGGAGAATCCTTTCCTGGTCCTGCGCTAATTCCTCCTTCTCGTTCTTTTTCTGCAGCACGTCTTTTTCAGCACTGGAGAGAAGACGCTCAAGCTGAATGAGCTCCTGTTCGAGCTCCTGGATGAGCTTCTCAGCGCGTTTCTTCTCCTGCGCCACCCTCTCCAGAGAGGCCTCACAGCGAGCAAGCTCCTCCCGGAGACACTGTTGTTCTTCCCTCCGGGCCTGAAGGATGCCTTCTTCCCCTTCCAGAAAACGCCCAATGACCGCTTCTATCCTGCTCAAACGCTCCGTACCCTCCGGCAAGACTGTGCCAGAAGCCTGTACCCTCTCCTCAAGACAGCGACTTTCTTCAAGAAACCTCATTGCCTCCTCTTCAAGGGCAAGAAGGGCTCGCTTTCGTTCCCGAATCTGGGTGAGGAGTCGGTAGAGTTCCTGAAGACCCTCGGTTACTCGATGCCTCTTCTCTTCCACCGCATGGCGCAGGCAACGAACCTCCTCCTGGATCACGAGAAGCTGTTGCTCTCCTTTTTCTACCTCATGCACTCCTTCCAGAGCAGAAAGACGGCAAATCTCGCGCTCGCAGCGATCTTCCTCTGCCTCAAGTGCTTCCAGCTTCTTCCCAAGCTGAGCGAGAAGCCGCTCAAGATACACCCTCTGAGCACCCTGCCACTGCCTTTCCCGCACAAGGTACGCCCTCTCCCTCTCCGCCCATTCAGCCACACGCTCTTTCTGGAAGGAGAGTTCCTTGAGGCGCTCTTGGAAACGCTTTGCCTCTTCTGTTGTTTCCCGGAGCATCTGGGAGAGACGGGAAAGACGCGTCCGTGCTTCACAAGTTCCGCTGGCTTCCTCGAGCCAGCGCAGACGTTCCAGAGGGCTCAGGTCGGCAAGGGCATGGAGATCCCGGTTCGTAACAAAGCCAACCTCAAGACGGGTCAAAGAAAGACCCAAGGTTTGCAGCTTTTGACGAAGGTCCCCAAAACGTACCCGGGTACCCTGGAAAAAGTACTCGGTGTCTCCAGAGGCAAAAGACCGTTTTTCAATCCGAAAAGGGGGCACTTCTTCCCCCACAAAGAGGAGCTCCACCGAGGCCATGCTCACCGGCCGGTGGACGGATGAACCGTGAAAGAGCACCTCTTTCCCCCCGGCACTCCGCACTTCCTTTCGGTCTCCCAGAACCCACCGCAGAGCATCGAGGAGGTTGCTCTTCCCAGAGCCATTGGGACCGACGACAACATTGAGCCCCGGTACAAGGTCCACCGTCACAGGGTGGGCGAAAGACTTGAAACCCTGAAGAGTGATCTCCTTCAGATACATTGACTATCCCTGGAACCCCTGCTCTCCTCCATGATTCGTTCCCAGGCCCGCCGGGCCGCTTCCTGCTCCGCCCGTTTCTTGCTCTTTCCCTCGCCCCTCGCGACCACCCGACCCTGGATTTTCACCACAACCTGGTACGAAGAATTCCCTCCTGTCGTGACAATCTCGTACTCCGGAAGACAGGAAAAGTACTGCAAGCACCACCGCTGGAGCAAACCCTTGTAATTGACCGAGAGAAAGGCGAATTCCACCCCTTCCTCGTCGCAGAAAATCCCTGAAAGGACCTCCCGGGTACGCTCATACGAGAGAGAGTCCACAAAGATTGCGCCAGCTAAAGCCTCAAAGGCGCTGGAGAGAATGGAATCTTTCTCCCGCCCCCCACTGCGTTCTTCACCACGTCCAAGCTCGATAAACTGCTCAAGACCGATTTTCCGGGCCAGATACGCCAGACACTCTTCACTTGCCCATTTTGCCTTCATAAGGGAGAGCCAGCTCCGGGGCCGATCGTAGTTCTGGAAGAGGTAGTCAGTGATAAAAAGACCGATCACCGCATCTCCCAGCCACTCGAGTCGGTCGTTGCAGGCCCCGGCCTTGCCCTCCAGGGCCGATTTGTGCCGGAGCGCTGTGCGGAGAATTTCTGGATTTCGAAAAGAATACCGGATCCGCTTTTCTAACTCTGAGAGGTCCCTCTCTGGCGCAGGCATTGAAGAGCGTCAGCGGATCTTGGACTCGATGTATTCTACAGCTTCCCCAACAGTGGTGATTTTCTCTGCGTCTTCGTCAGGAATTTCGATGTCAAATTCCTCCTCAAACGCCATGATGAGTTCCACAATGTCGAGGGAGTCTGCTCCCAGATCATCGACAAAAGAGGCATCGGGAGTGACGTCTTCCTCATCCACGCCAAGCTGGTCCACAATAATTTCCTTCACCTTGGAGAAAACGTCCATACGCACACCTCCCAAAAGGTTTTTTTAAGCCATGAAGAGTCCGCCATTGATGTGAACGGTCTGGCCTGTAATGTAACCGGCAGCCTGGGAAGCCAGAAAAGCAACAAGCTGCGCTACTTCCTCCGGTTCGCCCCACCTCCTCATTGGTACCTGCTGCAACCACATCTCGCGTACCTCTTCAGGGAGCCTCCGGGTCATCTCCGTGTTGATGAAACCGGGAGCAATGGCGTTAACGGTAATCCCAAGGGGTGCTACCTCTCGCGCCAGGGACTTGGTGAAACCTAAAAGAGCAGCCTTTGCCGTGGCATAGTTGGTTTGGCCAGCGTTTCCCATAATCCCCACAACCGAGGAGATGTTAATAATGCGGCCGTAGCGTTGCTTCATCATATACCGGAGAACCTCTTTGGTACAATTGTATGTCCCCTGGAGGCAAACATCAAGAACCGCCTTCCAGTCCTCGTCCTTCATCCGGACAAAGAGAGCATCTCTGGTAATACCGGCATTGTTCACCAGAATGTCGATGTGCCCCCATCTTGCGATGATGTCCTCCACCATTGCCCGAATCTCCTCCCGCACCGTCACATCAGCCACATACCCCTGAGCCTCTATGCCCTCCTGGCGCAGAACCTCAACAGCCTCACGGAGTTCCTCTTCAGGTCCAACATCGTTCAGCGCTACGAAAGCTCCACCGAGCCCAAGGGTTCTTGCAATGGCAAAGCCAATCCCTCTCCGGGCACCGGTCACAAGCGCAACCTTCCCTGTAAAGCTCATTGTACTTCCCTCACCTCACTCACAGCAATCTGCAAACGCCTGGGGGAAAAGGTCGGGAAAACAGAAACTTCAGGATGTTCCCGCTCAAAGAGCTTCGAAAGCACCATCCCGGGACCCACCTCCAGGGCCTTCCGCACACCTTCCCCACAGAGGACATCCATAATATCCTTCCAGCGAACCGGCGCAACGAGCTGCTCCACAAGGAGGTCCCGAATCCTTCCTGGATCGCGCTCAAAGGCAGCCGTCACGTTGCTCAGGTAGGGATAACGGGGCGGACGGATGGTGACCCCCTCGAGGACCCGGGCAAAGGCTTCCCGAGCTTTCTCCATGAAACTGGAATGGAACGGAGCACTCACACGGAGCTCCATGGCTTTCTTTCCTCGCCTGCTGACCTCCTCAAGGACTCGGGGAAGCAGCGATTTTTCGAGAGAGAGCACAACCTGGTCTGAGGAGTTGATATTGGCAATCTCGACCTTCCCCTCTCCCCTGAGCACATCTACTATCTCCTGGACTTCTGACAGGGAAAGGCCCAGGACGGCCACCATGGTTCCCTCCCCTAAGGGAGAGGCCTCTTGCATAATTTCCCCACGCCGCCGCACCAGGTACACAGCCTCGTCGAAATCGAAACTCCCCGCACAAAAAAGAGCCGAATACTCCCCAAGGCTGTGCCCCGCTACCACGTCAGGAACAAGAGGAATTTTTCGCAAAAGAAGTGCACTGAAAGTGAGAATAGCTGGCTGGCTGTTTTTCGTGAGGTTCAGCTCCTCCTCAGGCCCTTCAAGGCTCAGCCGGAGCAGATCAACCCCACAGATGCGGCTGGCCTGCCCGAAGAGTTCCTCCACCAGAGGGGCATCCTCTTCGAGCCACTCCCGCAGCATGCCCACCTTCTGAGAACCTTGACCCGGAAAGAGGAAGGCTACTTTCATGAATCCCCCACCCGCTTCAGCCGCTCGAGGGTTGCCCAGAATTCCTGCATAATGTCCTCTATGACTTTTCGAACGGGTTTCAGGTCGCGAATGAGACCCGCCACCTGACCACACATAACGGATCCTTCTTCCACATTCCCACAAACCGCGGCTTCTCTCAGCTTTCCTACCCCAAGGGCCTCCACAACCTCTCGGGGGGCACCGCTGAATTCAAGCTCCTCGAATTTCCGGGTAAGGCGATTCCTGAGACACCGCACCGGATGACCGGTAGAAAGACCGGTGACGACCGTCGAACGATCGTGGGCTTTAAGGATTGCTTCCTTGTACGCCGGGTGGACCTCACACTCTTCGGTACAGATAAAACGCGTCCCAAGCTGTACCCCTTCTGCTCCAAGGGCGAAGCAGGCCGCCATACCCCGCCCGTCACCAATGCCTCCTGCTGCGATGACCGGGACTCTGACGGCATCCACCACCTGAGGCACAAGGCACAGAGTGCTTATCTCTCCTACATGACCGCCCGACTCGTTTCCCTCGGCGATGATGGCCTGAACACCATACCGCTCAAGCCTCCTGGCCAAAGCAACAGAAGCCACAACGGGGATGAGGATGATTCCCAGACGGGCGAACTCCTCCACCAGAGGACCGGGATTCCCTGCACCGGTGGTAACTACCGGAACCCGCTCTTCCTTCACCACCCGTACCTGGTCCTCAATGTGGGGAGAAAGGAGCATGAGGTTCACCCCGAAGGGTCGATCCGTAAGGGAACGAACGCGTCGGATCTCCTCCCGGAGTTCCTCTCCGGTCATCCCCCCCGAGCCAATGATACCCAGTCCTCCAGCTTCTGAAACCGCAGCCACCAGGGGAGCCGTCGCCACCCAGGCCATACCCCCCTGGAGGATAGGGTACTGAATGCCAAGAAGTTCCGTGACTCTGGTTCTCATGGTTCACCCTTTCTCAATCCTCAAGAGAAAAGCAGGACAGACGTTCCCGGATTTTCTCCAGGATGCCTCTCTCCACAAGTTCCTTGGCTCGTAGAATGGCGCTTCTAATATCTCGGGCCTTAGACTTCCCGTGGCAAATAAGGCACACTCCTTCGACTCCAAGGAGGGGTGCACCACCGTATTCACTCCGGTCCAGCCGCTTCCAGAGCGACCGGAGCCGCTCCTTCGAAGCAGCATCTTCAATCTCCCGCTCCAGAAGCTGGGCAATAAGCTCAATGAGCCCCTCCCCAAATTTCAAAAGGGCATTCCCTGTAAATCCGTCGCAGACGACGACATCCACTGTTCCATCAACGATGTTCTGTCCCTCGGCATTCCCCACAAACTCGAAATTCAGGCTGTTCCGTCGCTCCTTGAAAAGCTGGTACGCCGCTTTTACCACCTCGTTTCCCTTTCCTTCCTCCTCCCCAATGCTCAAAAGACCCACTCGGGGACGGGAAACACCAAGAACGATTTTGGCATATTCTGCTCCCATAATGCCAAAGTGGAAGAGGTGCTTGGGCTTGCAGTCGACGTTTGCCCCCACGTCAAGGAGCACACAGTACGAGCGGGTGTTGGGGATGAGGGCCGTGATGGCTGGTCGCTCCACCTCTGCGACATGCTTGAGACCAAGCCACGCCGCCGCCATGACTGCTCCACTGTTCCCCGCAGAGATGAAGGCATCAACTTTTTTCTGCGCCAGAAGCTGGATACCCCTGCAGATGCTGGAGTTCGGCTTCTTCTTCACCGCCTCGGCAGGATGCTCCTGCATGGAGATGACCTGTGGAGCATCCTCAATGGGAAAGTCCTCTTCCTGCATGGAGAGGGTCTCGTACAGGGCAAGGAGCTCTTCTCTGGGGCCAAGCGCCACGAGAGTGTACTCAGGAGAATAGGCCTCCTTCAGGCCCTTTGCAATCTCCAGGGGGGCAAAGTCGCCACCCCACACATCCACCGCAATCCTCATTGCCCTTCCCCGTTACTCCTCAACCTTGAGAACCTGTCTCCCTTTATAGTACCCACACTCAGGACAGACGTGATGGGGAAGCTTGGGCATGTGGCAATGAGGGCAACTCACAAGATGGGGTGGATGGATAACCCAGTGTGTTCTCCTTTTGTTCCTTCGACATCGCGAGGTTTTATTCGTCAGATTCGCCATGCTTGAATACCTCCTCTATTCTGCGAGGTCAAGGTGTAGGATAGTATAGAACAATTTCTGCTCCTTTGCAAACGCCTTACTCTGGTTTCCAGTGCCTGAGCACCACAAGTCTTGGGTCAATCTCCTGCTCTTCGCAGTGGCACTGCACCTCGTTCCTGTTCCCTCCGCACACCGGGCACAACCCCTTGCAGTCAGGGCGGCACAGAGGCTTCATGGGAACGTTGAGGAGGACGATTTCCTGGATCTCTTGGGTGACATCCACATAATTCTCTTCCTCAGTAAAATACCGGATTTCCACAGTCTCCTCTGCCTCTGCTTCGAAATCCGAAGGACGCGTCAGGCGGCTGGCATTGCGAAGCTCCAAGCGGAAAGGAATATCCATAGGGTAGAGAAAAGGTTCAAGACATCGGGCACAGTGCAGAAGAAGGGCCGTTCTCAGGCGGCCCTCAACAAGAATCTCCGAACCACAGTTCACAAGGTGGACCTCAATCTGCACCGGCTGGGTGAAGAGGACATCCTCTCTCCCCAGACGGACGGAGGGGAAAACTTCCTCTTGAAGGTCAAAAAATGTCCGTCCTGTGCCCTTTTTGACCTCCCCAATGTACAGTTGCACACTCTTCACCCCATTCCCCGCGCAATTCGCCAGGTATCCCGGGCGATCACAAGTTCCTCATTGGTGGGGATGACCATCACCTGAACCCGAGAATCGTCCCGGCTAATCAGAGCCTCTTTTCTCCGCACGGTGTTTCGCTCATCGTCAATGAGAATCCCAAGGTGCTCAAGGCCCGAGCAGATGGACTTTCGAATGTAAGGGGAGTTCTCCCCAATTCCTGCAGTGAATACCAGACCGTCGAGTCCACCGAGAATAGCGTAGTACGCTCCGATGTACTTTTTGGCCCGGTAGGCAATGATGTCGAGGGTAAGACGTGCCCGGTGATTGTGTGGTGCTGCATCCTCAATGTCCCGGGTGTCGCTGCTTATTCCCGAAATTCCGAGAACCCCGCTTTTCTTGTTCAGGATTTCCTCCACTTCCTTCGCCGAAAGGCCTTCCTTCTCCATCAGAAAGAAGACAATTGCCGGGTCAATATCGCCACACCGGGTTCCCATAACCAGGCCCTCTAAAGGGGTGAATCCCATGGAGGTATCGATGGATTTTCCATGGAGGATGGCGGTAAAGCTCACCCCGCTACCCATATGGCAGGTGATGAGCCGGAGCTCTTCAAGGGGACGGCCCATCATCTTTGCTGCTCGCTCCGCCACGTACCGGTGAGAGGTTCCGTGAAACCCGTACCGCCGGATGCGGTACTTCTCGTAGTATTCGTATGGAATAGCGTAAATGTACGCATACTCAGGGAGCGTACCGTGGAAGGCGGTGTCGAAAACCGCCACCTGCGGGACCCCGGGGATGAGCTCCTGGCAGGCCTCAATGCCAAGGATGTTGGGAGGATTGTGCAAAGGCGCAAGGTCCGCACAGGCCCGAATGGCTTCCAGAACTTCATCGGTGATCAGCACCGAACCGGTAAACTTCTCGCCTCCGTGGACAACCCGATGCCCAACGGCATCGATTTCTCCAACACCAGAAAGTACCTGGGTTTTCCCAGAAGTCAAAGCGGCAATAACGAGTTCTAGGGCCACACGGTGATTCGGCACAGGTCGCTCTTCGACGAAGGTGTCAAGGGCTGACCGGTGTTCCAGGCGAGATCCTGAAATACCGATTCTCTCCACAATCCCCCGGGCGACCACCTCATAACGGTCCTCGTCCTCCATCCGGAAAAGCTGGTATTTGACGGTCGAGCTACCGCAGTTCACCACCAGGATGTTCAAGGTCCATCATCTCCCCCCTAAAACTGAGTCTGGAGAACAGTGACCGCAATCTGGTCAACGATATCTTCAGCCCTGCACCCCCGGGAAAGGTCATTCACTGGCTTTGCCAGACCCTGGAGGATTGGTCCAATGGCTCTCCCCTGAGCCAGGCGCTCGGTGAGCTTGTAGCAGATGTTCCCTGCATCAAGGTCGGGGAAAATCAATACGTTGGCTCTCCCCGCCACCGGGCTTCCCGGGGCCTTTCTTGCCCCCACCTCCGGAACGAGTGCCGCATCTCCCTGGAGCTCACCATCAATAAGGAGATCTGGAGCAAGGTTCTGGGCAATGCGCGTGGCCTCCCGCACCTTGTCTACCCGGCTGTGCCTGGCACTCCCTTTCGTTGAGAACGAGAGCATAGCCACCCTTGGTTCCCCTCCCACCAGAAGACGAAACGTCCGGGCAGTGGTCACCGCAATGTGGGCCAGCTCCTCGGCAGTGGGGTCGGGGTTGAAACCACAGTCAGCGAAAAGGAACACCCCGTTCTCCCCATACTGAGTATTGGGGAAAACCATGAGGAAGCAGCTTGAGGCGAGTTTGACACCCGGAGCGGTTTTGATAATCTGCAGGGCGGGACGGATCACATCAGGGCTTGTGAACACTGCCCCTCCCACAACACCGTCGACCTCTCCGTGGAAAAGCATCATACAGGCATAGTACATGGAGTTCTGGAGGAGTTCCTCCGCCTTTTCGAGTGTAACCCCTTTCTCCCGGCGAAGTTCAAAGAGCGACTGGACATAGGCTGCCCTCTTGGGGTCTTTCTGGGGGTTCCGGATTTCTACTCCCTCAAGGCTTATCCCGAAAGCTCTGGCCCTCTGACTAATCTCCTCCTCGTCGCCAAGGAGCACAATGGATGCGATGCCCTCTTGAGTTGCGAGACTCGCAGCATGGAGCACCCGTTCGTCGTGTCCCTCAGGAAGAGCAATTTTCTTCCCGAGGCCCCGCGCCCTTCCCCGGATGCGAGCAAGAATGTCCATAGCGTCTCATCTCCTCTGGCGAATTTTATCTGGAAACCGAACTGAATTTCTCCCGAAGCCGTCGTTCCACCCCCGGGGGGACAAGGCCCCGCACACATCCACCAAAGCGGGCGATTTCTTTGACCACCGTGGAATTGAGATACGAGTACTCGGTACTCGTGGGGAGGAAAACGGTTTCAATTTCCGGAGCCATTTTTCGATTGGTCAGGGCAATCTGTGTCTCGTACTCGTAATCGGAAATGGCACGCAAGCCCCGCAGAATAACCCTGCAGCCCCGAGAGCGGGCAAAGTGTACGAGAAGCCCGTCAAAAACTTCAACTTCAACGTTGGGAAAATCAGCTACTGCTTCTTCAATCATGCGTTTTCGTTCTTCCGCGCTGAACAGGGGGACCTTGTTCGGATTCTGCAGTACTGCTACAATGAGGTGGTCAAAGATTCTCCTTGCCCGGTCGATAATGTCAAGATGCCCATTGGTGATAGGATCAAAACTCCCAGGGTAAATGGCTACTATCACCTCGACCCTCCATCCTCTTAACCTTTCAGCCTCCCAAAGACCAGAACGCTCTTCCCGTATCGCCGCACATCCTGGACTTCAAAAAACGAAACCCCCTCCTCCCGCCACTCCTTCCGGGAGCACCGGATGACCACAAGCGCATCGCCTATGACAACTCTGAAATTATACAACTTTTCCATGACTTGGGAAATATCGTAAGCAAAGGGAGGATCGAGAAACACAACGTCAGGCCTTTCAAGGTCCTGGGGGAGTTTCCTCGCCTGCCAGAAATCCCAGCGCACAACCCGAGCTCGGTCCTCATATCCACAGAGGGTAATGTTCCGTCGCAGAACCTGACATACCCTCGGGTTGCTCTCGAAAAAATACGCTCGTCGGGCACCTCGACTCAGGGCCTCAAGTCCCAGGGACCCACTGCCAGCGAAAATATCGTACACAATACTTTCAGGGAGCTTGTCCCTGAGGATTTCGAAAAGCGCCTTCCTGGCAACTCCTTGAATGGGACGGACACCACATCCCCCGGGAACAACGATTTTCCTGCCCCTTTTCTCCCCTCCAATAATGTGGATATACCCCATTAACCAACCTCCCCAAATTCCAGATAACGACCAAAACGCCGCTCTATTTCCTGCCGGAGCAGACGGTGTTCGGGCTTCTCGAGGAATGGGTCTTCAGCAATGATTCTCTCTGCTTCCCGATGAGCCTGCTCAAGAAGCGGCCAGTCTGCAAAAGGGTCAGCAAGATGAAACTCAGGTACCCCGTGCTGACGTACACCATAGAACTCTCCGGGACCCCGGAGACGAAGGTCCTCCTCAGCAATGCGGAAGCCATCATCCGTTGCCGTGAGGATGGCCATGCGCTTCCGGACGTTTTCCCCCGAGAGAGCGGCAAGGAGGATGCACACTCCTTCTTCGCTTCCCCGGCCTATTCTCCCCCGGAGCTGGTGGAGCTGTGCAAGGCCAAAGCGTTCGGCGTTCTCCACCACCATGACACTGGCTCTGGGAACATCGATACCCACCTCAATCACGGAAGTCGCTACCAGAACGTCAACGTCGCCCCGGGAAAACCGGTGCATGATGCCTTCCTTTTCCCGCGAAGGGAGTTTCCCGTGGATAACCTCTATGCGGAATTCAGAAAGCCACTTCTTCTGGAGCTCCTCGAACACTTCCTGGACATTGGCAATCTCCTCTTCGCTCTCCTCAATGGCCGGACACACAACATATGCCTGTCGACCTTCTCTGAGGAGCTTCCGTACACGGCTGTAGGCCTTGAAGCGTTCCTCAAGGGAAAAACAGAGCGTTCGTGTGGGCTTCCTCCCCGCCGGTTTCTCATCGACTACGGAAACATCAAGGTCCCCATAGAGCGTCAGCGCCAGAGTCCTGGGAATCGGCGTTGCCGTCATCACCAGGGTATGGGGAACCGTGGCTTTCTCCCTGAGCTTTGCCCTCTGGAGCACCCCGAAACGGTGCTGTTCGTCGACAATCACAAGACCGAGATCCGCAAAGGCAACCTTTTCTTCAATGAGGGCATGCGTTCCGATAACGATATCCACTTCCTTTTTCTGTATCGCCTCAAGGAGCTGGCGTTTCCCCTTCGTGTTCCCCCCTTTCAAAAGTCCCACCCGAACCCCCAGAGCTGCAAGAGGCTCCCGGAAGCGGGAGTAATGTTGCTCAGCAAGGATCTCAGTGGGGACCATAAAGGCCACCTGACGCCCGGTTTCGACCACTCGCAGAGCGCTGATGACCGCCACAATGGTCTTTCCCGAGCCCACATCCCCCTGAACCAGCCGGTTCATAACCCTGCCGCTTGCCAGATCTCGGGCGATTTCAAGGCACACCCGCTTCTGTGCCTCTGTGAGAGAGAAAGGCAAAGACCGAATGAAACGCTCTGCAAGAGGGGATTCCAGGGGGCAGGGGGGAACCTGGAGTGTCTCGAGGGTTCTTCTGCGGATTTTCAGACTCAGAGCAAAGAGGAGAAATTCTTCAAGGATCAGGGCAAGGTGAGCAGGACTCCGGCGGGCCTGAAGCTCCTCAAAAGAAGCAGCAGAAGGCAGATGAAGCTCCCGAATGGCCTCACGCTTTGTGGGGATTTGCAAACGTTCACGAAGAGCAGGAGGAAGGATTTCGGGAACTTCGTGGAGACAGGTCTCAAGAGCGGAGAGGATAACCGTCCGGAGCTTCTTGGGTGTTAAGCCCTCGGTGAGGGGATACACAGGAACGAGGCGCTCAAAATCGGCTGTCTTGAGCTTTCCCACCTCGTACTCAAACGCTGCCGTCTCCCAAGCTCCGAAGGCGTACCGGAAACTCCCTGATACCCGAACCCAGGTGCCTTTCTTCAGAACCTGGGCGAGATACCCCCGGTTGAAGCACACCAGGCGAATCTCTCCTGTTCCATCGCTCACGACAACCTTCAGCAGAGGACCCCGCCGGGTCGGCTCGATTTTGTGCTGCACCACCTGTCCTTCGATGGTCTCAATCCCCACACCCTGGAGGCTCCGAATCGGCTTGATTGTGCCCCGATCACGATAGGTTCGGGGGAAGAAAAAGAGGAGATCCTCCACTGTGAAGATTTCGAGGCGGTTTAGCTTTTTCTCCAGAGCTGGACCGACACCCTTGAGGTAACGCACCGGCTGGGCAAGGGAGGGGACGAACTTCCGGGATTTTGGTGACACCCCCTTTCCCGGTGCAGGACTTGCCCGGAGGGCGCTTTCAATGGTCAAAAGCAGGCGTCTCCGCTCCTCCCGAGAAAGGTCCTCATAGTTCTCAAGCTGCTCAAGCCATTCCTGCGGATGATTTCCTTCTTTCTGCAACCACCCTTTAAGAAATCGACTGAAACCCCCAAAAACCGAGGTGTTATCGAGCTTCTTCTTCTCCTGTTCGATAACCTTGAGGACCACTTCCTTAGAGCACCGCGCCATACCCTGTCCTCCCTCTCATTGTACAACCGGGAGAGAACTCAGAGAAGGCGCTGTCCGATTCCTGATCCGCCAAGGTACGCAGAGCGAACACGTTCATCGTGCATGAGGTCCTGGGGCTTTCCCTCCAAAGCCACACGGCCATTCTCGAGAATGTAGGCGTAGTTTGCAACCGAAAGCGCCTTGCGGGCGTTTTGTTCCACAAGGAGGAGAGAGACTCTTTCTTCTTCGTGAATCTGGCGGATAACCCGGAAAATTTCCTGGACAACCCGAGGAGCCAACCCCAGAGAGGGTTCATCCATAAGAATCACCTTTGGCCTTGAGATCAAACCTCGACCGATGGCCAGCATCTGCTGTTCCCCTCCCGAGAGGGTGCCGGCGAGCTGCCGGCGTCGTTCCCGCAAAATCGGAAAGAGCTCAAAAATCCACTCCTTACGCTTCTTCCGTTCGGCATCGCCCACCAAGTGACGAACCCCGTAAAGCCCAAGGAGGAGATTCTCTTCCACAGTAAGGGTGGGGAAAATCCGGCGGCCCTCGGGAACATGGGCAAGACCCTGGCGCAAAAGCTCAAAAGGAGCAAAGGAGCGGATGTCCCGACCACAGAAGAGGATTCTCCCCCGGACCAGGGGGAGGAGTCCCGAAATAGCCCGAAGAAGCGTGGTTTTCCCCGCCCCATTGGCTCCCAGGACGGCGACGATTTCCCCCTCTTGAAGCCTGAGGGTCACCCCCCGAAGCGCCTCCACTGCCCCGTAAGAAACCCGGATATCCTCAACCTCAAGAAGTGCTCCCAACCCACTCCTCCTCCTTCCCGAGGTATGCCTCGATAACCCTGGGGTGGTTGTAGACCTCCCACGGTGACCCTTCAGCAATCTTGCTCCCCATGTCCATGACGCTGACCCAGTCCGAAATCCCCATCACGACGTTCATATCGTGCTCGATGAGGAGGATGGTGATGCCTTCCTGCAAAAGCTCCTGCAAGAATCCCATGAGCTCCTCCGTTTCCCTCTCATTGAGCCCCGATGAAGGCTCGTCGAGAATAAGGAGCTCCGGTCCTGTAGCCAAAGCTCTGGCGATTTCGAGGTACTTCTGCCTGCCGTAGGGGAGATTCCGGGCCAGCTCATTCCGGTATTCCCACAATCCCACCCGGTATAGCCAGTACGCGGCTATCTCCATGAATTCCCGCTCCTCCCGCAATTGAAAAGGCGTGCGAAGGACAGCGGGAACAATCCCCGCCTTTCCACGGCAGTGGCGACCCATCAGGACGTTTTCAAAACAGGTGAGGGAGGGGAAAAGACGGATGTTTTGGAAGGTACGGGCAATACCCCGAGTCACCACAAGATGAGGCTTCAGGCCAGTGATGTCTTCCCCCTTGAAGAGTACCTTCCCCTCGTTGGGATGGTATATACCGGTAATAATGTTGAACAGGGTGGTTTTCCCCGCTCCATTCGGACCGATGAGGCTCGTAACCCTTTTAGGGTACACCACAAGGTCATACTGGTTTACCGCCACAAGACCCCCAAAGCGAAGGGTGACCCCCTGAACCTCAAGGAGAGGACAAGGATCGAGTTCGCGAGGTTGAACCGGGGAACGTTCCTCTAGGGAAACTTGCCCCATTCGCACCGGGGATACCTTCTCCGCAGAGAACCCCTGCACATCTAAACCATCGAGCCCCAGGATTTCCCTCTTTCTGGGAAGAAGACCACCGGGGCGGAAAATCATCGTCACCATAAGGGCCAAGCCAAAGAAGAGGAGGCGAAAACTTGCAAAACGGCGAAAAACCTCGGGGAAGACAACCACCAGAGCCGCTCCAAGAAGAACACCGGGGAGAGAACCAAGACCTCCAAGGAGAACGATGCAGAAAAGCAGGGCGGATTCCATGAAGAGGAAACTCTGGGGCGACACCACGGCCATTTTTGCTGCGTAGATGTTCCCCGCAAGACCTGCAAGGGCCGCTCCTAAGGTAAAGGCCAGGAGCTTGTACGCCCGCACATCGATACCCGTAGCTTCAGCAGCAACCTCATCCTCCCGAATAGCATTCCAGGCACGGCCTATTCGGGACCTCTGGAGGCGCAAAAGCACAAAAGCTACGAGCGCCACCACCGCCCAGACAAAGTAGTAGAACTGCGTGGGCGTCTGAATCACAAAAGGACCAAAGGCGGGAAATCCCACACCCGTGATACCGTTGGGGCCGTTGGTGATACCCCAGGGGTTGTTGACGATGATGATGCGGACAATCTCCCCAATACCGATGGTGACGATACAGAGGTAATCCCCCCGAAGATGAATCACCGGAGACATCACAAGGTAGGCAAACCCCGAAGCAACAAGAGCACTCACGGGAAGGAGTAGCAAAACCGGTATATTCAGGGTAGTGTTCAGAATAGCTGTGGTGTACGCCCCAATGGCGTAGAAAGCAGCGTGACCGAGGTCGAAAAGCCCCACTTCCCCCAGGACGACGTTGAGGCTGAGCCCCAGAAGACCGTACAGTCCTACGAAAAATCCCACATCGACCCAGTAATCATTCACAAAGGGGAGAAAAGGGAAGACGGAAACAAACCCCCAGAGGAGAATAGGAACAAACTGCTGGAATCGACCTTTCCTGACGCAGGAAAGCTCCATACCCATCGGACTACACCTTTTCTGCAACTTTCTCACCGAGGATTCCCGTTGGCCGGAAAATCAGGACCAGGATGAGGATTAGGAAGGTAAATCCGTCCTTCCAGGCCCCTCCCCCGGGGACGTACCCTGCAAGGAGCGTCTCAACAACCCCAAGGAGCACACCCCCCACCATGGCGCCCGGGATGTTGCCGATGCCTCCGAGAATGGTGGCAGTAAAGGCCTTGAGTCCGTAGTTCCACCCCATGCTGAACTGAATCGACCGGTAGTACATCCCGTTCATGACCCCCGCCATCCCTCCCAGGGCTGGCCCCAGGGCGAATACAAAGAGGATAACCTTCCGAACGTCGATGCCAAGGAGGGTGGCCATCTCCCGATCCAGGGCCGTTGCCCGTACTGCTGCTCCAAACTCTGTCTTCTCCACAATCCAGTACATCACAAACATCACCCCAAGGGAGAGGAAGAGAATCACCACCTTGAGGAGCGGCAAAGACAGCCCCAGAAACCTCAAAGAGGCAGTAGGAACAAGGCCGCCTGGATACACCTGGAAGCGTGGCCCCCAGATGGCCATGATGGCGTTCTGGAGGAAAATGGACATACCAAGCGCAGAAACGACAAGGGGAAGACGTCCCGCCCGATAAACCGGCCGATAGGCCATCCGCTCGACGAGAACCCCCGCTCCAGCGTTGGCCAAAAAGGCGAAAAGTATCGCCCCCAGCACGCCCCACCAGAGCCCTGCCCGTTCTGTGATCCATGCTGCTCCCCACACAAGGAAGGTGTACCCCAGGTAACTCCCCAGAGTAAAGAGGTCACCATGGGCGAAATTGATAAGCTTCATGACGCCATACACCATGGAATACCCCAGAGCCACAAGGGCGTAGAACGATCCCACCATTACCCCGTTTACGAGCTGTTCGAAAAATACCTGCAATCCTGTCCCTCCCGGATTCCCCCAGGACCCACCGGGAAGACCCGGTGGGGGAAACCTTAGGGTTTAAAGAGCTCAAGCTGTCCTTTCTCGTTGTACCGGTACATGGCGTAGGGAACACCCTTCCGGTCTCCCCGCTCGGTGAAGACAATAGGACCGGTGATGCCTTCGGCATTCTCCATCGTGCGCATGGCCTGGGCAATATCGTCTGGCTTTGTGGACTTCGCGTTCTCTATCGCCTGTGCGAGGGCAAAAAGGGCATCGGCAGCGTAAATCGGCCAGGGGGAGGAAGGGATGTCCCCGTACTTTGCCCGGTAGGCTGCAAAGAATTCCTGAGCTTTTGGAGTATTGAGATCCTGGGGAAGGGGCTCCTGGGTCATAAAGGTTCCCACCACGTACTCAAGACCTGCGATACGGACAAAGTCCTCATTGGGTACGGCATTGCTCCCCACAAAGGGCACAGTGATGCCCATCTCCCGGGCCTGCCGGACCAAAAGCCCTGCCTCGGGGTAGTAGGCGGTGTAGTACCAGACATCGGGATTGCTCTCCCGGAGCTTCGTCAGCGCCGCACTGTAATCCTGTTCTCCGGGAGTGATGGCGTCGTAGTACACGATCTCTGCCCGACCTTCTCTGATGTACGGTTCAAGGTACTTCTTCGTTTCCTCAGCCACGCCTTTCCCATAGGTCTGGTTGTCGTGCATGATGGCAATGCGCCGCCACCCCATGGTCTCAACAGCAAAGCGGGCGAAGAACTCACCCTGAGAGTCATCCCGTCCACAGGTCCGGAAAAAGTACTGGCGCTCTTTCCCCATGGTGAGCCGTACTGCTGTTGCTCCGTAAGCCACACACACCACTCGGTTCCGTTCGTAAAGGTCTGCGGCGGGTTCGGTTACCGATGAGCCATAACTGGCAATAGCTGCCACGACCCCCTGGGAAATGAGCTTCTGTGCTGCCAAAGCACTGTCCCTGGGGTTAGAGGCATCGTCGGCCACAACAATCTCCACAGGACGACCGAGAATGCCTCCCTGCTTGTTGATAAGCTCTGCCGCAACTTCTACACACTGCCTGGCCATTTGCCCTTCAATGGCAAAGCTCCCCGTTATGGGAGCCTGAAGGCCAATACGAATGGGCTCCTCAGCGAAAACCTGTCCCCCAAAGAACACAGCACCAAGAACAAGAAGCATCACGATTCCTTTGCTTTTCACCTGGCTTCCTCCTTTCCTGAGGTTTTTGCTTCCCGAGAAGCAACGATTCGGATTCGGAAGAAGGACTTCTTTCCGACCCGAAGAACATCCCCATCCTTCAGCGGAACATCCTGATCCACCCCGCTTATACGCTCGCCGTTGAGGTATACACCCCCCTGCTCAAGACAGCGACGTGCCTCGCTCTTTGACTGGAAAACACCCGTTCTCTGCAGGAGCTTCATAATCCAGAGCTTCCCCGCAACGAGCTCAGACTGGGCAATGCAGAGGTCCTGAGCGCTCTCAGGACAGGCTTTCTGGGAAAATGCCCGCTCGAAATCCTCAAGGGCCTTTCTCGCCTCCTCCTCCCCGTGGTACAGGCGAACGAGCTCAAAGGCCAGCTCTTCCTTCCAGACCTTCGGGTGGAGTTCTCCCCGCTCGCAGGCCTCCTTTTTCTTCCGAACCTCCTCAAGAGGAACATCGGTGAGGAGGACAAAGTACTTCTCGATGAGGAAATCGGGAATGGACATGACCTTCCCGAACATCGAGAAGGGAGGTTCGTTGATACCGATGTAGTTCCCGAGGCTTTTGCTCATCTTCTCCACACCATCGGTCCCTTCAAGAAGGGGCATGGTGATGATGACCTGGGGCTCCTGACCAAACTCCCGCTGCAGGTCTCGCCCCACAAGGAGGTTGAAACGCTGATCTGTTCCTCCAAGCTCCACATCGGCCTGGAGTGCCACAGAATCATACCCCTGCAGAAGGGGATAGAGGAATTCGTGGAGCCCGATGGGCCTTCCCTCTCGCAGGCGCCTGGAAAAATCTTCCCGCTCAAGCATCCGGGCCACGGTGAAGCGAGAGGCAAGGACAATAACCTCCTCCAGGGTGAGCCGGGAGAGCCAGGTGCTGTTGAAGGCAATCCTCGTTTTCTCAGGGTCAAGGACTTTGAAAACCTGTTCCGCATAGGTCCGGGCATTCCTCTGAACTTCTTCTTCTGTGAGCTGCCGCCGGGTTTCCTTTTTCCCCGTCGGGTCGCCAATGCGACCCGTGAAATCACCAATGAGGAAAACGACCTCATGCCCCAGCTCCTGGAACTGCCTGAGCTTTCGAAGGGTCACGGTATGACCCAGGTGGATATCGGGAGCACTGGGGTCAAAACCCTCTTTCACCACGAGTTTCTTCCCCGTCTCATAGAAGCGGAGGAGCTTCCTCCTAAGGTCCTCAAGGTCGATGATTTCTTCCGTACCACGCTTGAGAATGGCAAGGTCCCTCTCAACTTGCTCAACATACTGTGTCAACGTCCTTCACTCCTTTCGAAATCCCCGCTTCAAGAGCGCCACAAGGAGTGGATACCCCAGCCCATAACAGGCCACAGCTTCTCCAAGGAGGATGTAGGAAGCCGTCACTCCGTAAGGAACTCTAAAGAGGAAAGCAAGGTACGCGGCAACTCCAAAGCCATTGACGAGAACCGGAGGGAGGGGGGCAAGGAGAGGATGACGCACACGAGAAGTCCAAAAGGCGGCAAGGAACGTGCACAGGGTTCCAAGGGAAAAGTCCCAGAATCCCAGCCCACCCAAAACGTTCGCCACAAAGCACCCCAGAGTCAACCCCCAGATGGTCTCGGGAAAGAGGTAAGGCAGCACCGTCAGCGCTTCGGCAACACGCACCTGAACAGGACCATAGGCGAAAGAAGCAAAGGGAGGAAGCACAACAAGAAGAGCGTACAGCGCTGCCACAAAAGCTCCACGAGCAAGGCTTCTCATTCCGCTTCTCCCGGTTTTGTGGTACCATATCATGGCAAATATTATACCAAGAACGGTTGAAGCGATGAGAAGAGGAAACAGGAAAAACACCCGGCTTCTTGCCCTGGCCTTCATAGCCGGTCTTCTTGCGGGAGGCGCGCTCTTTGGAGGCATGCTCTTTCCCCTTTCGGAAGACCTGAAGACCATCTCGACCCGCCTCGAAGATTTTACGCCCTCGCTCACCACAAGGGTCTACGACATCCGGGGGAGGCTCATCGGGGAATTCTTCACCGAACGGCGCGAATACGCCCATCTTGAGGAAATCCCTCCCCTTCTCCAGAAGGCTTTCATCGCCAGCGAGGACCAGAACTTCTTCCGCCACCCCGGGTTGGACCCTCTCGGCATCCTCCGAGCGCTGTGGCAGAACCTGCTCAACCTCAGAGTCGTCGAGGGGGGAAGCACCATCACCCAGCAGCTCTCCCGAAGCCGTTTCCTCGACAATCGGAGGAACCTTGAGCGAAAAATCAAAGAACTCCTCCTTGCCATCCTCCTTGAGCGAAGGTACACCAAGGAAGAAATCCTCGAGGCCTACCTCAACCAGATCTACCTGGGGCATGGCGTATACGGGGTGAAAGCAGCAGCTCGTCTGTACTTTGGCAAAGACCTGGCTGACCTCACCCTTGCAGAGATGGCCATGCTTGCAGGAGTTGCCCGGTCCCCCTCGTACTTCTCTCCGTACATCGACTTCTCCGCGGCCCAGAGACAGCAACGGCGGGTCCTGCGGCGGATGCTGGAGTGTGGTTTCATCACCCAAGAGGAATTCGAAAAAGCCCTTTCTGCCCCCATTGTGCTCTCAGGTCTTGAAAAACGTGCCTCCCTCTGTCCGTATTTCCTCGACCACCTTCTCAAGGAGCTCCGCACAACCTTCGAGGACTGGCAGATCTTTAGCGGCGGCCTCAAAATTTACACCACACTTGATGCCGACATCCAGAAGGTTGCCAACGAAGCCCTCAAAGAAAGCGGATACCAGGGAGCGATTCTCTGCATTGACCCCACAAACGGGTACATCAAGGCCATGGTGGGAGGACGAAGCTACGAAGAGAGCAAGTTTAACCGGGCGACTCAGGCACACCGGCAACCAGGGTCAACCTTCAAACCCTTCATTTACGCCGCAGCCCTCGATAGTGGTTTCACCCCAAGCAGTATCCTTGTCGATGAACCCTTAGAGTTTCCAAACGGCTGGAAACCCCAGAACTACGAGCGAATTTTCCGGGGGCCGATGACACTGAGAGAAGCCCTGGAGAAGTCCGTGAACATCATCGGGATTAAGCTCCTCCAGGAAGTGGGCATCGACAAGGTCATCCAGTATGCCAGAAAAATGGGCATACGGAGTAACCTCAGGCGAGACCTGTCACTCGCCCTGGGAACCTCTGAACTGACTCTCCTTGAACTCACCACGGCGTACTCGGCCTTTGCCAACGGTGGGATGGTTCCTGAGCCCCTGGCCATTCTCCGGGTGGAGGATACCGCAGGTCACGTTCTCTATGAGCGAACTCCAGTGGTGCGACGAGCCCTTTCGCCGGAGACAGCATACATCATGGCCCGTCTCCTCCAGGGGGTCATAGAACGAGGAACAGGAAGAAGGGCAGCCATCGGCAGACCTGCGGCAGGAAAAACCGGGACCACCGAAGACTTCATCGACGCATGGTTTGTGGGATTCACCCCCAACCTGGTGTGTGGGATTTTCCTCGGGAACGACGACCGGAAACCTCTGGGACCTCAGAAAACGGGGGGTATCATCGCTGCTCCCCTCTTTGCCCGGGTGATGAAGGAGGCCCTGAAGGACACCCCACCTCATGACTTCTCTTGCCCCGAAGGAGTGGTGGAAATCGCTGTGTGCCTGAAAACCGGCCTTCTACCCTCACCCTCCTGCAAAACCGTTGTGCTCCCTTTCAAAAGAGGAACTACTCCCCAGACGGTTTGCACATCCTGCCCCTGACCTTATGTTCGGAGGGTGACTACCGTAACCCCAAGCCCTCCCTCCTCAGGCCGACCGGAACGGAACTCCTGAACATAGGGGTGGCTTCGCAGAAACTCGTGCGTGACCCGCCGGAGTTTCCCTTCGCCCTTGCCATGAATGATGTACACAGTGCTGAAACCAGCAAGAATTGCCCTATCAAGGTACTTCTCAAGGACGGCAAGGGCCTCTTCCGCTTTAAGGGCTCTGATGGAGACCTCATTGGTTATCCGTTCCCGGAGAGTGAAGGTGGTGATGGGGGTCTGTGGAGACTCCTGAGGAATCTCCTTCTCCGCTCTCCTCAAACGCTCCGGAGTTACCCGGACTCTTCTCTCCCCCACGACAACGAGAACTTCACCCTTCTTCGTATCAACCTCAAGAACAACCCCCCGGCCCAGAGGATCAACAAACACCTGGTCTCCTGCCTGGAACTCCTGAGGTTCTTCCTGCTCTTCTTTGAGACTTTCAAGCCACTGGCGCTCCTCCCGGAGGAGTTCTTTGAGTTCTCCATATTTCCCTTCATCGAGCGCTCTTGCTTTCCGCAATTCTCCCACAAGACGCGCGACTTCTTTCTCTCTCTCCCGCAGACGGGCTTCCCACTCCTCCCTCAGAGCCCTCGTCAGGCGTCGACGCTCCTCTTCAAGAGCTTTCCTGATCACTCGCACTTCTTCCTCACGTTTCTCAAGCTCAGCAAGCCTTTCATGGAGTTCGCCGAGTTTCTTCCGCATCTCTTCCCGCTCCCGGGAGAGAGAGAGCAAAAGCTCGTTGAAGGCAACCTCCTCCCTCCGGAGTACCTGTCGTGCCCCCTGGATAACCTCCTGGGGAAGGCCAACCCGTTCCGCAATCGTGATTCCATAGCTTCCCTCAACACCCCCCACCACAAGGCGATACGTGGGCTGCAGGGTATCAGGGTCGAAGGCAAGGGAGGCAGGAAGGACACCCTCTCCCCGAAGGGCATACTCCCGAAGAGCTGGAAGATGGGTAGTGGCAATGCACATTGTACCCTTCTTTTTCAGGTACTCAAGAAGGGCAATGCCAAGCGCCGCGCCCTCGTGGGGGTCTGTACCCGCCCCGAGCTCATCGATGAGAAAAAGGCTCCGGGGTCCAGCCTTTTGCAGTGCGGCCTTCAAAAGCACCATCCGGGACGTGAAGGTGCTCAGACTACTTTCCAGGTCCTGATGGTCCCCGACATCCACAAAGAGATAGTCATAGAGGGGGATGGAAGAACCTCGTGCGAGGGGGACCGGGATTCCGGAGAAGGTGAGCGTCACAAGAAGCGCAAGCGCCTTGATGAGAACGGTCTTTCCTCCACCATTAGGCCCGCTGACAACCACGATGCTACGGCCCCTGGCAACTTCAAGGTCAAAGGGAACCGCCCGTTCAAAAAGCAAAGGGTGTCGCCCTTCACGAATGCGCAGCGTTTCCCCTCCAACCTCGGGAATTTCCCCCTTCCACTGCTCCCCAAGCTTCACTTTAGCCCGAAGGAGGTCAAGTTCCACAAGGCTTTCGAAGGTCTCTCGAATGGCCGAAGACAGTGGCCGCAGTTTTTCAGTAAAGGCGAAAAGGATGCGGGAGATTTCTTCTTCCTCAAGGGTTTTGAGAACCTCAAGCTCGTTAGTCAGTTCCGCCACGGCCCATGGTTCGATGAAAAGCGTGGAACCACTTGAGGAACAATCCACCACAAATCCCCTCAGCGCACTCCGAAACTGAGCTTTCACAGGAAGAACATACCGACCCTTTCGCAGAGTGTATAGCGGTTCCTGGAGATACTTGGCGATTCTGCTATCCTGGAGGATGCGATGGAGAACCTCCGCAATCCGGCTCTGGACCTCTTCCTTCCGTCTTCGGATGTTCCAGAGTTTCTCGCTCGCCGTATCGAGCACCTGCCCATCCTGAGAGAGAATCTTCTCCGCATACCGCAGAAACCCTGAGAAATCCTGAATGCTCCGGAAGTACAAGGAAGAAATCCGGGGATACTTCTTCTCTACTCCCCGTTCTTTCAGGAAATGGCGGATACCCCGGCTCATGAGAAGGAAACGGTATACTTTCTGTGCTTCCTCAAGCGAGAGACGGGCGCCGGGAAGACGCAGGATTTCAAAAACCGGACGGAGGTCGGGAAACTCCCCAAAGGGGATGTCACCGTCAAAACGGATGAGGTCCCTGAGTTCCCGCATCGCTTCAAGGTGCAAAGGAAGCACTTCTGGCTCCAGAGGAAGAAGCGCCCTGGCCCTTTCCCGTGTTGCAGGGCAAAAACAGAAAGGGACCAGAAGCTCGAGGATTTTCTCGTATTCAAAGCTCGCCAGGGCACCTTTCGAAACTTCCATCGCCTATGGATGCTCCTTTCTCAAGCCACGGCCGTAAAAAGGCAATCTGGGGGAACTGAGTGGCAAAACGCTCCACATAACGAATCGCGGGCAGCGTGCAATCCTGGTAAAACTGAGAGCGAGCAATGCCCTCCTCGAGGAAACTAAGGTACGCCACATTGGCCACAAACACCGTAATGACGAGAATCCAGAGCATGCCCTTCAAAAGCCCCACAAAGAACCCAAGGAGAGCGTCAACCCAGAGGATATCAAGGTGCTCAAAAAGCCGGCGCAGACGGAGCCCAAAGGAGGAGAACACCATCACCGTGGGAAGGAAAATAAGGAGGAATCCGATGATTCCAAGCCAGGGACTCTGCCACCCAAAACGAGTATGGAGAAACTCGCCAATTGCAGGAAAGTACCGGAGGCCAAGGAGAAGACCAACCACAAGCCCAACAAACACCAGGAATTCTTTGCTGAATCCCCGGAGCGCACTGCGCACTGCGTTAAGGACAAGAATACCAAAGCACAGCAGGGTGTACCAGTCACTCATGGGAGAGAATCATCTCTTCCCGTAACACCACCCTCCCCGTCTGCTTCAGGACCTCCTTGAGTTTCTGCACCCATCTCCCGACTTCCTCATCCTCAAGAGTCCGGTCCGGAGCTCGGAATACAAGACGAAAAGCAAACCCCTTCTTCCCAGGTGGGAGGGGGTCACCAGAAAACACGTCGAAAAGAACAAATTCCTCAAGGGCCATGCAGCTACGTTTTGCTTCCTCAGCAACGAGCGACGCCACAAAAGCCCAGGGGGTAGATGCATCCACAACTACCGAGATGTCTCGGGAAACAGCAGGAAAAGCAGGCAAGACAAAATCCTTCACCGGAAGGTCCTGTCTCCAGGTGGCGAGGCCCTCGAGGCGGATTTCGAGATAGTACACTTCCCCCTCAACATCGTGCTTGCGCAGGAAAGCAGGAAGGACCTTCCCACCCCACCCGATAGGTTCTGTGCCCTCCTCAGGAGAGGGTACCACGAAAGCCTCTTCCTCATCAAAAACGGGGGAAACCCTCCCGGAGCAAACAGCACCGTACTCTACACCTGCAAGCTCTCCTATCTCCTCAAGGAACCCCTTCAGGGTAAAGAGGTCTAAAGGATCCTCCTTCCACAGAGCAGGCTGGGGAACATTCCAGAGAATAACGCCCAGGTGCTTTTCCTCCCGAAAATTCCCTTCTTTCCGGAAAAACACCTTGCCAACCTCGAAAAACCCTCTACTCCTCCTGCCCCGCCGGGCATTGGTCCGCACAACCTCGAAGAGGCTCAAGAAAAGGGAAGGACGGAGGACAGCGTGTTCCTGGGAAAGGGGGTTCAGTACCGCGACACACTCCTCTTTTCCAAAGCCAAGTACGTCCACGCTTTCCCCCTCAACCAAAGAAAGCGTCACCACCTCGTAAAGACCACGGTGGACAAGATGTGCTCGAATCAGGTTTTCCAGGGATTCCTCCCGGGGAACATTCCCGGGATCAAAGGGAAAGGAAGGGAAAGAGGAGAGAATCTTCCCGTACCCGTAAACCCTCCCTATCTCCTCGACAACATCGATGGGTTCCCGCACATCGGGACGCCAACTTGGGACACGAACACGCAGGGTTGCTCCTTCCTGAGCAACCTGAAAACCAAGCCGCTCAAGGATACGAATGCCCTCTTTTTGGGAAACTTCGCAGGAGAGCCTCTGCACAACGAGTTCCCAGGGTACCGAAATTTCCCACACCGTGAAGGGTGGCTGGCCACTCACAAGCCACCCTGAAGCCACCTCTCCCCCCGCTTCCTCCAAAAGCGCAAGTGCCCGGGACGCTGCCTGCATCACCCCCAGGGGGTCAACACCCCGCTCAAAGCGCGCCGATGCTTCCGTTCGCATCCCCAAAGCCCTGGCCGTTCTCCGAACGGAAACGCGGTCAAAGAAGGCTGCTTCAAGAAAAATTTCCCTTGTCTTCGGCCCCACTTCGGTATCCCGTCCACCCATAACTCCAGCAAGGGCGATGGGGCGGTCCGCATCAGCAATGAGGAGCATACCCTTCTTGAGTACCCTCTCTTCCCCATCGAGAGTCATGAGGCGCTCACCTTCTTCCGCCTCACGAACACGGACGAGATTCCCCCGAATGCGGGCAGCATCAAAGGCATGGAGCGGCTGTCCCATCTCGAGCATGACGAGATTCGTGATGTCCACAACGTTGTTGATGGGCCGCATACCCATGAGGATGAGCTCCTTGGCTATCCAGAACGGCGAGGGTCGCACGGTAATTGCAGTGACGTACCTCCCAGTGTACAGCGGGCAGAGGTGCGGCGCCTCGTTTTCAAGACGAAAACCATGGTGGATAGGTTTCTCAGTGTAGCGCACCTCAGGGAGTACCAGGGGAATATCGCAGTGAGCCGCAAGCTCCCGAGCCAGCCCCAGAACCGAGAGGCAGTCCCCGCGGTTTGCGGTAATCTCCACTTCGAAAACCACGTCATCACCAATGAGGGCTTCGTAAACGTCATCACCCTCTTCAAGGAACGGAGGGAGAGGCAGGAGGAAATCGAAAACCTCCCTCGCTCTTTCCCCCCGTACAGGGAGAAAAAGCGGAGTATGGTTCTCAAGTCCTACGAGGACCCTGCTACCGGTCTCTGGAACACCGGAAGTGTGAACCAGAACCCGGAAGGTGTGTTCTCCAAGCTTTACCGTGCAGTGGGTCAGCGGACCCTCACAACGCGCCTCCACGAGGGTACCAGCAAGCAAAGGGCAAAGGAAGAGGTCCCGTGCCGAAAGAACCTCCTCCACCACAAACCCCTGGTTCAGGAAAATCTCAGCAACCTCCTCGGGACGAAGAGAGAGTTCAGGAAGGAACCGTTTGAGAATCTGATACGAGACACGCATATGCTACCCCAGACCCTTGAAAGCACTCAAAAACACAACGTCGTTCTCAAAGAACCACCGGATGTCAGGAATGCCGAATTTCAGCATGGCGATTCGCTCCACCCCCATACCGAACGCGAACCCCTGAACCTTCTCCGGATCGTATCCCACGTTGCGGAACACCTGGGGATGCACAAGACCGGCCCCCATAATCTCAAGCCATCCTTGCCCCCCACAGGACCGGCATCCCGCTCCCTGGCAGATACCGCAGGAAATGTCTACTTCCGCGCTCGGCTCGGTGAAGGGGAAATAGCTGGGACGGAAACGAACCTGTCGCCTTTCGCCGAAGAGGCGACGGGCGAAAACCTCAACGGTTCCCTTAAGGTCCCCCATGGAAATCCCCGGCGCCACCACAAGCCCTTCGATCTGGTGGAACACGGGACTGTGGGTGGCGTCAAAGGCATCCCGACGGTAACACCGCCCAGGAACAATAACCCGAAAGGGAGGCGTAAGCTTCTCCATGACCCGTATCTGGGCAGGGGAGGTGTGTGTCCGCAGAAGGAAACCTCCTCCGAGATAGAAGGAATCCTGAGCATCCCGGGCAGGATGATCGGCAGGAATGTTCAGAGCCTCGAAGTTGTAAAGCTCGGTCTCGATTTCCGGCCCCTCTTCCACGCGAAACCCCAGAGAACGGAAAATAGCGACAATCTCGTCCATGACCAGGCGCAGGGGATGGAAGGCTCCCACAGGATGTCTTCGCCCTGGAAGACTAAGGTCGACGGACTCTCGTCTTCGCTCCTTCTGGGAGAGCTCTGCCTCCTTCTTCCTGAGGCGCTCTTCAATAAACGCCTTGACCTCGTTGAGCCTCCGTCCGACAATTCTCCGCTCTTCAAGAGGTAAGGTCTTCAATCGTTCCAGGAAAAGGGGGATCCGGCTTTTGCGCCCAGCGTATTTCCCTTTCACCCGGTTCAGGTCATCTCTCGTCAGGACCTGGGCCAGTTCTCCCTCAAAGTCACGAAGGTACTCCTCTATTTCCTCAATCATGCTCTTCCACCCTCAGGGTTGCGAAGGCCTGTCGAGGGTCATCGATAGGCCAGAGCAATCTGAACAAGCTCCCGAAAGGCCTCGGGATCCTCGATGGAGAGCTGTGCCAGCCTCTTCCGATTCACGAGAACCCCGGCTTTCTTCAGGGCACCCATGAACTGGCTGTACGTCATGCCTTCGTTCCGCACCGCTGCATTGATGCGGAGAATCCACAGTCGACGGAAATCCCGCTTGCGGTTTCGCCGATCACGGTATGCATACGCCAGAGAACGGATAACCTGTTCCTTTGCTCTCCGGTAAGCCCGGGAACGGGCACCCCGGTATCCCTTGGCCATCTTCATGATTTTCTTCTTTCTCTTCCGCGAGGCAACATTGGTCTTTACCCGCGACATGTGCGCCACCTCTCATGCGTAAGGGAGTAAACTCTTGATTCGTTTCGCCTCCACAGGAGTTAAAACGATAGTCTTGCGGAGTCTTCGTTTTCGCTTCCGTTCCTTGTGGGCAAGAAGGTGCGATTTCCCTGCCTGGGATCTCTTAATTTTCCCGTGAGCAGTGATTTTGAAACGCTTCGCTGCCCCCCTGTGCGTCTTCATCTTCGGCATGGCTTCCCGTCCTCCTCACTTCTTCGGTGCCAGAGTGACCGTAAGACTCGACCCTTCGCTCTTAATGTCCTGTTCTACCTTTCCCACTTCCTTTAGATCCTCGATAACCCTCCGGAGGAGTTCACGCCCCCGATCCTGAAACGCCGCCTCCCTTCCTCGGAACCGAATGGTCACCTTCACCCTGTTGCCTTCCTGAAGGAACCGGAGAGCGTTCCGGAGCTTGACCTGATAGTCATGCTCGTCGATCTTGGGGCGCATGGTGAGTTCTTTGAGCTCTGAAGCTTTCTGCTTCTTGCGGGAGAGTTTAGCCTTTTTCTCCCGCTCATATCTGAACTTCCCCCAGTCCATAATCTTGCACACCGGGGGGTTGGCATTGGGACCAACCTCAACGAGGTCAAGCCCTGCCTCTTCCGCCATCTGCAAAGCCTTCTTCAGGGGGACAATGCCAATCTGATGTCCCTCGGGAGAAATGAGCCGCACTTCCCGCGCCCCAATCTGATGGTTCACTCGATACCGTAACTCGATACGAATCGCCTCCTCACAAGCCTTCGTAGACGGTAGAAAAAAATACCATATTCTCCAAGGTTCGTCAACTCGCCTCTTCCAGGGTGAGGCATCCGGGGAAGTGGCAGGCCACAAAATGGCCTGGCTCTACCTCCAGGAGAGATGGCTCAACCATTGCACAAATCTCCTGAGCTCTGGGACAGCGGGTATGGAAACGACACCCCGGAGGAGGTTGCAGAGGACTCGGTACATCACCACTCAGAATGATGCGGACCTTTCGAACATCCGGGTCGGGGATGGGAACAGCAGAAATCAGCGCTACGGAATAGGGATGGAGAGGACGAGCAAAAAAGGCCTCTTTTGGAGCAAGTTCCACCACCTTTCCCAGGTACATGACGAGAATCCGGTGGGAAATCTGCCGCACCACAGCAAGGTCGTGAGAGATGAAAAGGTACGTGAGGGAGTACTCCTTTTTCAGTTCCTGGAGAAGGTCAAGCACCTGAGCTCGGACGGAGACATCAAGGGACGAAAGAGCCTCATCAGCGATCACCAGGCGGGGTCGGAGGGCAATAGCCCGGGCAATGCTGATGCGCTGCCTCTGCCCACCAGAAAATTCATGAGGAAAGCGACGAACATAGTCCCGGGAAAGACCCACCCGTTCAAGGAGCATTTCCACTTCTTTCCGCATGGTATCCCGGGGAACAACACGGTGTACCCTGAGCCCCTCTTCGAGGATAGCCTGGACGGTCATACGGGGGTTGAGGGAACTGAAGGGGTCCTGAAAAATCATCTGCATGTCCTTGCGAATTGGCCGCAGCTTTGCCGGAGGAAGCTTGGTAATATCCTGTCCGGCAAAAAAGATTCGTCCTTCCGTCGGCTCAAGGAGCCTGAGGATGGTCATTCCGAGAGTACTCTTCCCGCACCCTGATTCCCCCACAATTCCCAGGGTCTCCCCCGAAAAGACCTCAAAGCTCACCCCATCCACCGCTCTAATCCATCCCACAACTTTTTTGAAAACCCCTGCCCGGAGAGGGAAGTACTTCTTGAGGTTCTCAACGCGGAGCAAGACCTCACCGTTCCCCATGGCACACCTCGGAGAGCGCAGCATGATGGCAGTACACCACGTGCCCGTTGCCGAGAGCAATTTCCGGGGGTTCCGCGGTGCAGGCCTCATCTTCCAGGAAACAGCGACCCCGAAACCGGCACCCCTCGGGAAAATGGAGGGGATCCGGCACGAACCCCGGGATGCTCGCAAGGACCTTTTCGTCCACGTCGAGACGGGGCACAGAGCGCAAAAGCCCAAGCGTGTACGGGTGGCGGCAGCGCTTGAAAATGTCGTACTTCGTTCCCCGTTCCACCACTTTCCCAGCGTACATGACCACAACCTCATCCGCCATATCGGCAACAATGCCAAGGTCATGGGTGATGAGGAGTATCGCCATGCCAATTTGCCTCTGGAGTTCCCGGAGGAGCGCCAGAATCTGCGCCTGTATTGTGACATCAAGGGACGTTGTCGGTTCATCGGCGATGAGGAGCTTCGGACGGCACGAGAGTGCCATAGCAATCATGGCCCGCTGTTTCATGCCTCCTGAGAGCTCGTGAGGGTACTCATTCAGACGCTTCCTGGGCTCGGGAATGCCTACAAGGTGGAGCATCTCCTCCGCCAGAGCACGGGCTTTCTCCCGGGACACAGACTGGTGGAGAAGGATAGCCTCCATGATCTGGTCCCCTATGGTGTATACAGGGTTCAAAGCTGCAGAGGGTTCCTGGAAAATGATGGCAATGTCTTTCCCCCGCACTTTCTGCATTTCCTTCTCCGGGAGGGCGAGAAGGTTCTTTCCCTCAAAAAGCACCTCACCCCCTGCAATCCGGCCGTTCACCTCAACAAGGCGGAGGATAGCCAGGGCCGTCACGCTCTTGCCGCATCCGGACTCCCCAACCAGTGCCACAGTTTTCCCGTGGGGCACGGTGAAACTCACCCCATCAACGGCCCGGAGTTCCTGGCCCGCGTCGTTTTTGAAGTACACGCGGAGGTTGCGAACCTCAAGAAGCACAAGAACATCACCACCGGAGGCGAGGATCAAAGGCATCACGCAAAGCGTCACCCAGGAGATTCCATGCAAGGACGAAGAGCACCATAGCCCCTCCAGGGAAGGCAATCATATACCAGTACTTGAACGTGGCTCCGTACCCCCCAAGCATCCAGTTCCGGGCGTAATTGAGGAGTGCCCCCCAGTCAGCATACCCCTGAGGCGCCCCAAGGCCGAGAAAACTCAAGGCTGCAGCAGTGATCACCAGGGACCCCATGCGCATGGACGCCTGAATGAGCACAGGAAAAATGGCATTGGGGAGGACATGACGGAGAATAATGACCGTATCGCTCACTCCCAGGGACTTTGCGGCCAGGATAAATTGCTCCTCCTTGACCTGGAGGATATTCCCCCGGATGAGACGGGCGGGATACATCCAGCTGAAGACAATGAGCGCAATCATCACCTTATCAAGTCCCGTGCCGAGAACCGTGGTGAGCACCATGGCAGCCACAAGGAAAGGAATGGCCATAAAAACGTCCGTCACTCGCATGAGGATCTCGTCGAGAATCCTTCCAAAGTATCCGGCAAGAGACCCCACAAAAAGCCCGATGGCCGTTGAAGCAAGGGTTACGAGGATACCAATACGAAAGGCCGTACGCGTCCCCCACACGACACCGTAGAAAATGTCTCGCTTCCCAGCAACACCAAAAGGGTGTTCCCGTGAAGGGGGAAGGGGATCGGCACTCCAGGTCACCACGGGCATAAAGTATGGATCCCGCCCGGGCTTCGGAGGAGCAAGGAGAGGAGCAAAGAGTGCCACAACAACAAAAAGCCCGAGAAGGACAACACCCAGAACTCCAGAAGCATTGGAAAAGAGTCGCCGAAGCGCTTTTCTCGTCTCTTCCCGCATCACTCAAGCCTCACTCTGGGATCAATCAGGGCGTAGGAGAGATCCACACAGAGATTCCCAATGACCAAAATGAGACCGAAAAAGAGGGTTCCACCCATGATGGAAGCGTAATCAAGCTGCTGCGATGCAAGGGCGATGAAGCTTCCAAGACCGGTCCGGTTGAAAATCGTCTCCACAATGACTGTTCCGGCAAGGAGCCCGATCACCGTCTGACCAGACACCGTGGCCACCGGAATAAGGGCGTTTCTCTTTGCATGCTTGTGAATGACCACACGTTCATCAAGGCCTTTCGCCCGGGCCGTCCGAACGTACTCCTTGCGAAGTACCTCGAGCATAGAGGAGCGAGTAATCCGGAGGAGAAAGGCAAACTCTACATACGTGAGAGTCAACACCGGACCAGCAAGGTGCCGCAGTGCGTCAAGAAAAACGTCAAGCCGCCCGTTGAGAAGAGCATCGAGGGTGAGCATTCCAGTGAAATTCCGGAAGTACGGGGATTTGACGATTTCTTCAGCCCAGACGCTCAGGTTCCCCGGTGGGAACCACCCCAGCGTTCCGTAGAAAATCATGAGAACAAAAAGTCCAAAGACAAAATCGGGGAAGGACCACCCAACAACGGCAAAAATGCGCAACCCGTGGTCCAGAGGCCTGTTATGGTTGAGCGCTGCGAGAACCCCAAGAGACGTCCCAAGGAAAATGATGGGGATGGCGGCAAAAAGGGTGAGTTCAAGGGTGTACGGAAAACGCTTGAGAATTGCCGAAAGTACCGGCTCCTTCCCCACGTAGGACCACCCGAGATTTCCCCGGAGGACGTTCTTCAACCATCGACCATACTGGATAATCAGCGGGTCGTTGAGCCCGTAGAGTTCAACGAGCTTATCCACATCGGCTCCCTTCAGACGCTCGGGACTGTTAATGAACGTAGCCAGGCGCTGGTACGGACCAAGAAGGCCAATCATAAGGAAAAGGAGAAGAGAAATCCCAAAAAGCGTCAGAGGGAGAAAAAGGAGACGCCGAAGGATATAGAAAATCATAAGCGTGAGTGAGACCCCATGGGGACTACAGTCCCCATGGGGTTCCAGCACAGGGTCACCTCACTCTTCCTTCCAGATACCATCATAATTTGCCTCTCCAGGACGCATAGGGTTGAACATCCAGCCCTTCACCCAGCTCCGCATAACGTACACTTCTTCCGGCTGGTAGAGGGGCATACCCAGAGCATTCTCGTAGGCGATTTTCTGGATTTCCTCGTACATCGCCTGCCGCCTGGTGGGGTCCGTTTCCTCAATGGCCTTCTCAATCAGGGCGTTGAGGTTCTCTTCGGCGAATTTCCGGAATGCCTCACCCTGGCTCGTTCCGTACACGCCGTTACTGTGGTAATAGGTGAAGATGAAGTTGTGCGGATCCGGGTAATCGGCAAGCCACCCGATGATGAACGCCGGGAGCTGCCCCTGCCGATAGGCATCAAGGTAGGTTGGCCACTGGACCCCCTGGACCTCGATTCGGAACTTCGGGTTTAGCGACTCAATGTTCTCCTTGAGCATCTCACAGGCCGTCTGACGAGCTTCGTTCCCGGTGTTGTAGAGAAGCGTCAGCTTAAAGCCCTTCTCCCAGAGCTCGCCATTCCAGGCTTTCTGGAATTCCTCCTTTGCTTTCTCAAGGTCAAAAGGATACATGGGAAGGCTTTCGTTGAATCCCAGGAGTCCTCGCGGGATGACCGAGGGAACACGATACCCGTAGCCCTTGAGAACCTGTGCGATGAAAGTATCGTAATCAAAAGCATAGGAAAAGGCTTTGCGCACATGGACATCGCTGAAGAAATCCGGCGGAATACCTTCACCGTCGAGCTTCCCGCTCCCGAGGTATTTGCTGTCTTTGGCTACCGTCCAGTTGAAGTGGAGCGCCGTGATGGTGAGACGGGAACCCTCCCGTACCACCACTCCGGGGATACCCTTCACCTGGTCCAGGTACTGGAGGGGCGTGTAAATCTGGTCCGCATCTCCTGCTTCAAGCATGGAACGTCTCGTGCTCCACTCATCAACTCCCCAGATGATGACCTTGGCGAGTTTCGGCTGCTCTCCCCAGTACTCGTCATTCCGCACAAGAACAACTTTTTGCTGAGTCCTGTCCCACTCAAGGAGTTTGAACGGACCGGTCCCGATAGCCTTTTCGTAGAGAGGGCTTTTCTCCTTCTTCCAGTTGTGGTATTTCCACCACCCATCGGCCTGGCCATCCCAGAGACCCAGGGAAATACAGGTCTCCTTATCGAGGATTGCGCTCCAGCTTGAGTTCTGGGCGAGGATACTCAGGAAAGGCGCAAAAGGCCTTGAGAGGTGGAAAACCACATTGTCCCCCTCGACTTCAATAACAGGATCAATATAGGTGTTGTAGAAGTCGATGAGCTTTTGCCGGTACTCTTCACTCTTGAGGTTGCCCTCTTCATCAACCATCTCGCTCCAGGGAACGCCAACCTTGTCCGCGACGAAATCCTCAAGGGTCTCATAGCCAAAGAGGGCTTCGATGAGCATCCACATGGGCCCTGCATAGGGATCGAAGAGGATACCCCGCTCGAAACTGTACTCCACGTCCTCAGGGGTGAGTTCGTTCCCGTTGTGGAACTTCACACCCTTACGGATAGGGAAAACGTAAGTCTTCCCCTCATCCCGAATGAGCCCATTGTCGACGGTGGGAACCTCCGTTGCCAGGCGAGGGACAAACTCAGTGACGCTTTCGCCTTTGTAGGCGATGAGGTTTTCGTACACAAAGCTAATTACTTCACCGCTTGCCGTATCGTACGCATAGTGGGGGTCAAGGGTATCCGGCTCCCCGATACTGAGGTAAATGTACGTATCGGGATTCTTGACCTCTGCGAAGGCAGGCAACACACTCAAAAGAGCAAAAAACACGCAACCAAGGATGACCAGAAACCTTTTCACTCCTCGCACCTCCTCACTTCAGTCGCTTCAAGCGGGGATTGGGGATAATCCCCGGAATTCTCCCGCGCTTGGCCACGTTCTGCCCTGCAACCTCCTTGATGTCCATAGTCATGTCGATGGGTGGAGCACTGCTGATGTAGCTCCCCACCCCAAAAACATCCGCTTTGTCTCGCAAAAGGGCAATCTTCTCCGGATTGAGCCCTCCCGAGACGACAATTTTTACGTGAGGGAAACCCGCCTGTCGCAACCGCTCTCGGACCTCTTCCACCAGAGCCGGGGTAACCCCTCCTCGCTCATCAGGGGTGTCCAAGCGAACCCCAGAAAGCCTCTCCCCCAGGACTCTGGCCACCCGGAGAGACTCCTCGGCTTCATCCTTGAAGGTGTCCACAAGGATGATCCGGGGGAAACGTTCCGGAATAGCCTCCTCAAAGGCCTTAGCCGTAATGACCGTGTCCCCCACAATGAGGATGACCGCATGAGGAATTGTTCCTCCTGGCTCTTTACCGAAGAGCTTGGCCCCCAGGATGCATGCCGCTCCATCCACACCTCCCACCAGAGCTGCACGCTCAAGCACCGGAGCCACCGCGGGATGCACGTGACGGGCACCGAAAGAAAGTACAAGCTTCTCCCCGGCAGCCCTTTTGCACTCTCTGGCTGCTGTTGCCCACCCGGAGCTGTGGGCAAGGATTCCAAGAAGAGGTGTTTCGAAAATCCCAAACTCCGAATATGGTCCTCGGATGCGCATGATCACCTCCCTTGCAGCAAACTCTTCCCCTTCCTCAAGCCCCCAGATTTCGACATTGCTTTCCGAAAGCAGATTCAGCGCCTCTGAAACCCCACAGAGAACGCCGGGACGGCGGGGGAAAACCTCAGCAGTCACCACAGTGTCGGCAAGCTTCAGGTGGCGGAGGATTTCCTGAGCCGTCACAAAATAGACGTCTGTGGTGTACCCTTTCTGGATTTCCTCGTGAGTTGCGGAATAGAAAAGCCTTCCCTTCTCTACTTGAAGGGCCTCAACCTCTTCAAGCGACGAAAGCCATGGCCGCCTGGACATTCCCTCTCCCTCACCGGACAAGGAGCAGTGAGAATACCAGCGAAAGCACCATCAGGGCGACACCAAAAACAACGGTGAGTTTGCTCAGAATCGGGAGAGCTCGAAACTTTGCACTCCGATCCGCCCGGGTCATGCCTCCAAAGATTCCTCCACCAACGCCAGATTTCCGGGGCTGGAGGACAACAACAAGAATGAGCGCCACAGATATCACAATCTGGACAACCATCCACCCTTCCATACCTCAAGCTCCTCCACGCTTTCTCAGAAACGCCCGCTCCGTCTCTTCCACGATTTTCAGAAACTTCTCCGGGTCGAGACTGGCACCCCCAACAAGTGTCCCATCGATGTTCTCCTGAACCACAAAGTCAAAGACGTTCTCTGGTGTGACGCTTCCCCCATAAAGTATACGGATACCCGATGCCACCCCCTGACCGAATCGACTGGCAAGTTCCTCACGGATAAACCGGATAACTTCCTCAGCATCCTGAGGGGTTGAAGCCCTGCCGGTGCCAATGGCCCATACCGGCTCATAGGCAATCACCAGAGATCGTGCCTCCTCAGGAGCAAGATGGGCAACCCCCTGAAGGAGCTGCTCCTGCACAACCTCCCGGGTTTTTCCCGCCTCCCGCTCACTCAGGGTCTCACCCACACAGAGAATGGGGGAAAGGTGAAAGCTGCAGAGCGTCTTCACCTTCCGACCCACCTCTTCAGAGGTCTCGCGAAAGATATGCCGTCGTTCCGAATGCCCCACGATCACATACCGGCACCCAATTTCCTGTAACATGCGGGCAGAAATCTCCCCAGTGAAGGCTCCCTGGACTTCCCAGTGGACATTCTGTGCCCCAAGCTGCACCGGAGTCTGGGAAAAGCGGTCCCGCAGCACTGGCAAAGCCGTGAAAGGCGGGCAGATAACGACCTCAAGGCCCTGAAATTCCCGCATTCTGGCAAGGAAAGCCTCGGCGTATGCCGAGGCTTCCTCGATGGTCTTGTGCATCTTCCAGTTCCCGGCAGCAATTAGCGTGCGATTCATGAAGCTTCCCTCTCACCGCATCATGTACTGGGCAAGGTCCACAACCCGGCAGGAGTACCCCCACTCGTTGTCGTACCAGGCGAGCACCTTCACCATGTTGCCGATGACCTTGGTGGAAAGGGCGTCAACGATGGAGGACTCAGTGGTGTGGAGGAAATCCATCGATACCAGAGGCTCCTCGCAGTACGCCAGAATACCCTTGAGCTCACCCTCTGCCGCTTTCTTGAGGGCTTCGTTCACTTCGTCTTTTGTAGGTTCCTTCTCCACCACTGCCACAAAGTCTACGATGGAGACATCGGGTACCGGAACACGAATGGCCATACCGTCGAGTTTTCCTTTGAGGTCAGGAATGACCTCTCCCATGGCCACCGCTGCACCGGTTGTGGTGGGAATCATGGACATAGCCGCAGCCCGGGCTCTCCGAAGGTCCTTGTGGGGGAAGTCAAGGATAACCTGGTCATTGGTGTACGCGTGGACAGTGGTCATGAACCCTCGCTGGATCTTGAAGTTCTCGTGGAGCACCTTCACCACTGGTGCGAGACAGTTCGTGGTGCACGAGGCATTGGAGACGATGTGGTGGTTCGCCTTGTCGTACATCGTGTGGTTCACACCCATCACAATGGTCACATCAGGATTCTTGGCCGGCGCAGTGATAAGAACCTTCTTTGCTCCTGCCTGCAGGTGCAGCGAAGCACCCTGACGGTCGGTGAACTTCCCCGTGGACTCAATCACAAGCTCCACACCAAGGTCCTTCCAGGGCAATTGAGCCGGGTCCTTCTGGGCAAAAACTTTGATGACCTTCCCGTCAACAATCAGCGCATCATCGGTGGCCTCGACTTTGTTGGGAAGGGTCCCGTGGACGGAGTCGTACTTCAAAAGGTGCGCGAGGGTTTTGGCACTCGTCAGGTCGTTCACGGCTAAAACGTCTATGTCGCCACCAACCTCAAGAATTCTGCGAAACACCAGTCGTCCGATTCTTCCGAATCCATTGATCGCAACTTTCATTGCTTCTACCCCCTTTGTTCCCGGAATGAACTAAAGCACTTTATCATACCCGAATTCCTGAAATAAAGCAAGAAAAAAGGGCACCGTACGGTGCCCTTTTTTCTTGCTTTGCACCTCATATGATGGCCCGTTCGGTGTTGACATCGAAAACGTGCATCTTGCTCGTATCCACCACAATCTTCATGCTAGCCCCAACTTCCGTATGGGTCTGCATGTCAAGAACGGCAACAATGGTGTGCGGACCAGAGGTGAGATAGATGATTTGCTCGGAACCCAGAGGCTCAATGACATCCACCACGGCGTCGATGACATTGCCATCGTCCCGCAGCATTTCCCTCGAGACTGCAAGGTCGTACACATCCTGAGGACGAATACCAAAGGTGACTTCCTTGTTCACGTAGGGTTCAAGAGGCGCTTTGTACTCTGCCGGTACTTTGATCTTGAAGGATCCTCCGTCAAGGATAAGGGTATCGTTCTCCTTCTTGAGCACCACATCGAGGAAGTTCATGGAAGGAGTCCCAATGAAACCAGCAACGAACTTGTTGATGGGTTTGTTGTAGAGCTCAAGAGGAGTTCCTACCTGCTGGACCACTCCGTCCCGCATGACCACAATCCGGTCCCCCAGGGTCATGGCCTCCACCTGGTCGTGGGTGACGTAAATCATGGTGGTCTTGAGGCGGTCGTGGAGCTTGGCAAGCTCTGCCCTCATCTGCACCCGGAGCTTAGCGTCGAGGTTGGAGAGGGGCTCATCGAAGAGGAAAACCTTGGGGTGACGGACAATGGCTCGACCAACAGCCACACGCTGCCTCTGACCACCAGAGAGCTGCTTTGGCTTCCGGTAGAGGAGCTCCTGAATCCCCAGAATCTCCGCGGCCTCCTTTACCCGGCGATCGATCTCATCCTTGGGGAACTTGCGAAGCCGAAGACCAAAGGCCATGTTGTCGTAGACGTTCATATGGGGGTAAAGCGCGTAGTTCTGGAAGACCATGGCAATGTCCCGGTCTTTGGGGGGGACGTCATTTACCAGAACGTCGTCGATGTAGATTTCACCCTCATCCACTTCCTCTAATCCCGCAATCATCCGAAGCGTTGTGGTTTTCCCGCACCCTGAAGGACCAACGAGAACGACGAACTCCTGGTCTTTGATCTCAAGGCTCACGTTGTTCACCGCGATGACGTCTCCGAACCGCTTCACCACGTTCTTCAGAGTCACACTCGCCATTTATGTTCCCCCTTTTTCACCAGAATGAAACTGCGCACAGGGAAACTCCCTAAAAGACATTTTAAAAGATTGTTTACATTCTGTAAACCCTTTGTATAGGTCCACATCATGTGGGACACTCGGAAAGTCCAGTATCTCTCAGCTCCTCCCAGGGCTCCTCTCCCCAAGCTCCAGTGTGGTCTTTTCCGATTGTACACCTTTTCAGTCCACCTTTTGAGGTGGAAATTCATGGTTGCAAGATCTACCTCATCCTCATAGTGCGGAGAGAACCCTCCCGGAAGGTCCGGTTGCACCGTTCCACTATCCAGGGATGCGAAAGACCCTGGGGAAGGTGAAGAATCTGATGCCGTGCTCCTGCAAGGATCCTCAAATTCCCCGTAGCATGCACTCCCTCCAGTACCTCCTGGTTTGAGCGGGAAAGGGGTACCTTTCGGAGTTCCTCGAGGAACACCCTGGAAAGATTCTCGTGGCTTGAGCATGGAGGGAGGAATAGGCCCACCGCAAGACGAGATCTCCGGCAGGAATTCCCTATACACCTTTCCAGGAAGGGGACGGATGTCCAGAGTGTCGATGGCGGCAAGATCCCGGGGGATACCACCTCGGAGTCTTGGGGCTTTCTCTGAGCATGGGGTCTTTGATTCCCCCGTGGGCTTTTTGTCGCAGAAACCCTCCTCGATTTCTCTCCCTCTTTGAGGAGACTCCGGGTTTTGAGGTACCTGAGGATTCTCCCCACGGTGGAGGAAGAAGCAGTGAAAC
>Ga0071330_1089797_pt1 | contig 87199 bp, 91 predicted proteins | sample GBScel77sediment_FD_63802 | JGI IMG/M metagenome (GOLD analysis project Ga0071330, IMG submission 63802) | Hot spring sediment microbial communities from Great Boiling Spring, Nevada - Cellulolytic enrichment Sediment 77C v2 (version 2) | ecosystem: Environmental > Aquatic > Thermal springs >...
GTCAGAAGGGTATTGATGATGTTGCTCAGCATTTCTTAGCTAAGAAGGGTATTTTAGCTGTTAGGAGGGTTAAGAGGTCTGATATGGAGAAGTTAGAGAGGGCTACAGGAGGTAGGATAGTTAGTAACTTAGATGACCTAACCCCTAACGACTTAGGTTATGCTGAGTTAGTTGAGGAGAGGAAGGTTGGAGAGGATAAGATGGTATTTGTTGAGGGTACGAAGAACCCGAGAGCTGTTAGTATAGTGATTAGAGGTGGTTTAGAGAGAGTTGTTGATGAGGCTGAGAGGAGCTTTAGAGATGCTTTATGTGTTGTTGCTGATGTGATTAGACACCCATACATAACTTACGGGGGCGGTGCATTCGAGATAGAGTTAGCATCACGTATAAGGGAGTTTGCTACGAAGATTGGTGGTAAGGAGCAATTAGCTGTTGAAGCTTTCGCTAAAGCGTTAGAGGGTATAGTCGTAGCATTAGTTGAGAATGCTGGTTTAGACCCAGTAGACTACTTAATGAAACTTAGAGCAGCTCATAGGAGAGATTATGGGTATAAGTACGGTATTAATATATTTACCGGTGATATAGCTGATATGGAGGAGTTAGGTGTTATAGAGCCTTTAGTAGTTAAGACTAATGCACTTAAGGCTGGTACTGAAGCAGCTACAATGATATTAAGAATTGATGATGTGATAGCTGCAGCTAGGTCTAAAGAGAAAGAGGGTAAGAAACCAGAGACAGGTAAGAAGGAAGAAGAGTAATAACCTGGTAAACCCCTACCGATGTAAAATACATATTTTTATAGTGTTTTCATACCTTCCTAAATAATTCCCTCAGAAGTATTGATGCGTATGAACCACGTTGTAATCTAAAGTTAAACCAAACACCCTCTTCCCCATACTTTAGATTTAAACCTCCTACCCTAAATACACTATCCCTAACATAACCTTTACCAACAATCCCTAATTCCTTAACCATGAAGTCCTTAAGCTTAACACCTTCATGTTCGATAACTTCATGAGTTATAGAAGAGCATATATCATCATGTAGGATTATGTTACTCCCAGGAACTATTAATGTTTCACAGGTATTTCTAAGGGTTTCTACATCTTTAAAATACTTTAAAGCTTCACTTAATATCTTATTAAATATGTATGATTGGTAAGCTTCTACGTAGAAGTAGAGTATTTCCTTAGGTAAGGATTTAAGAGCTTTGAAGGGGTCTTTACTAGTATTCATTACCCTACATACCCTACGTTCTATCCAATATTCTGGAGGGAAGAGGTTAAGTGCTTTATAGTAATTACCTAGTTCAAACTCCTCCCTAGCAACCCTTACAACATTACTTTCAGGATATGTAGGAGTACCGGCAATAACCCTAACTGCTTCATACCAATCCCTATTAATGATTGCCTTACCAATTAAATGTGTAGTAGGTCTTATAGTACCAAATCTTTGATAACCGTAATAATTAGCTAAGTACTTACTCCTTAAGCATATTTCAATATTATTAATCCTCTCCACTACATCAACATCATATCTTCTATACTTAGAAAATACTTTAAAAGTATTCCCTAGTAGATGACCTCTCATTAATGGATAATCTGAGTATTTATAAAGACATAATGTTATATTATTGAATCTATAATGGTTTTCAAACTCTCTTAAGTACTTAGTATCTACTGATATTAATTGACAGGAATAACTTTCACAATCTTTTAATCCTGCATAACCTACTTCAGTCTTGAATAACTGTTTTAGTATGTGGATAGCGTAGAACGTATCAATACCTTCCTTACACATTATGAAGTATGCGAATCTACCCTGAGTCTTAGGTTGTTTAGAACTACATAATTCTAAAGAGACTTCAGTACCGTCTAAGTGTATTTCATAGACTTTAAAGTTCTTAGGGTTTTTCTCAAACTTTAGTATATCACCTACGTAGAGTTCTTCGTAGATATAGTAGTACATCCCTAAAGACTTGTCTACTTCATCAGCTTCTATCAACGCTACCACTTAAAGGAGTTTATACTTCTTCGTAATCATATCTACTAAGTTAGATGGGGCTGGACCTATGCCAAGAGCTGTTAACGTATTCGGCGGTAATTCAGTTCTCCCAGCATCATATATTAACGATGCTGTTAATCCTAACTTAATAGCTTCATCATAAGCTTTAAGTAATTCCGACTCAGAACTACAGCTAACTACTACTTTCTTTTGACCTTGTTCAACCCAATTACGTACCCATTCAGGTTTAACTCCTAGAGTTTTTAGTGTTGCATCAACAGCTGCGTGAGCTACTTGAACAGCTAATTTACCCTTACTCATCTTTAAATCTTTCCTAACTATGATTACTTGTTTATACTCATCCACGGTATTGTCCGTTTAATTAACTGATATTACCTTCTTTTAAGTATTACATGAGTTACTTAACATACTTATGATAGTATCTACGAGGGATGACCTACAAACATCTAAACATTCAGTAAAACACTTACTATCTAAACTGTTGTTTGATGAGCATTTAGACCTACATGTATGATTACATAATGTTGTATCAGGTTCTAGGATGAAGTAATACTTACTACTATCTAATTCACTTATCCTAACACTTCTGACTATATTGAATTTCTTCAGTAAGTTAACTATATTGGGGTATAGGTCTTTATGAAAGATGAAGAAGTTAAATGATTTTAACGACTTAATAATCTTAAACACTAAATCATCGTATTTTAATGACTGCATACCTCTTCACCGGAATCCTAAGCTGTGAAATTATACATGTAATAACATTAACTACTGACTTATCCATACATCCTAAAAACCTAATCTTAAGCTTTCTATAAACAGCTCTACATAAGATACCTCCCTTAAAATCATACACTATAATCTCACCCTTAACTCTACCCCTCAAACACTTAACAAATCTTAACTCTATAGCGAAATAACCTTCAGGAACTAGAACCTCATGTTCGTAAGCCTCACCCCTTATATATGATGGTTTAACAGCCTTCGTAGACTTCGGTGTAACTTCAATTTTATTACACTTACTATCCATTATGAAGTAAAAACTTCTAAACGCATGCTTACCACTCCTACTTTGAGACTTCTCAACTCTTAACCTTAACATTACTTAAACCACCTTAAGACCTAAATACTAGCTTAAATCCTAAAACTTAAAAACAGTAAGTATATTAAGTTTGAAGCTCATAATCTAAGGAATTACTGACTATAGAACCCACTCATAATTAAACATAACTTTAGTATATGAAGTAGTGATCTATAACAGTATAGCGGGTCCGCCGGGCCGGCATCATATTTTTACTACGTTTCATTTGGTTACGCGCAACCATGAAACTTGGTAAAACACCATGATAATACCCTAGATAAAGAACTTACCCAGCTAACGAAACGCCCCACACCTCACTCTGTCTTTTTCAGCACTATCAGGAGGTCTACCCTCTTGTTCTCTCTGTACAGTTTCTCCCATATGTCGTTGTACTTCTTCGGTAGGTAGACCTTATACCTATCGTTCTCCTTAGTAAGCCTACGAAGCACTAAACGGGTGGTACAGCTACTGGGAGGAATACTTAGGGCCACTTACACTCGTAAAGATGATAGGCGACAGGCATACTCAGCGCCGCCACCTGGCTAAACTACTACAGCTAGTAACAGAGTGAGTGGACTCCAAAACACAACTGTTTTACCTCTTTTCCTTTCAGTTACAATCGAAAGCCTCACACTTTAGGGTGGGGAAGAGGTCAGATCCGCCTGCCCCTGTACTACGGGAGCCCATACATCTCGGTTGTCCTGAGCTTCATACGCTGAAAGTGACTTCACTAAAGTCCCCCTTGTCAGGCTCATTGAGTTCATCCCTACCTGGTAATTATACATTCTACTTTATACACACTACCTTAACTCCCTCTTTAATTGCTATATCGCAAAGTTTTTTATCAGCAGTATAAAACTCTGATGCTTTAATGTATTTTGCTGATGTAATTTGTATGGCGTCAGCTTCGTAAATATTGTGCTTTTCTATAATTCTCCAGCTCTCGATGATTATATCTAGCTTTAACGGAACAATCTTTAGCAATCCTAGTCTTAACATCCTAATTGTTTCACTCAAGAACATTCCTCTAGCAGTTCTATACTCACTATTTCCAAGCGATCCTCTCTGACGATACTTATTTAGAACTCCCAGTATCTCACCAATATTCCATAGGGAGAAAGAAAGTTTAACCTCACCATTCCAAGCACTTAAGTAGAGAGCTTTAACCACATCAGTTCCACTCTCAAGAACATATCGCTTAATCACTGCACTAGTATCTAAGTAAACAACTTTAGTACTCAATACCTAGACTCCCTTAACTCTCTAACAATTTCCTCAGCTGAAGTCTTAGTCAAGGGCTTGACAGGCTCAATTACTTGAATCAGCTCATTCTCAATAAGCCTAACTAAAGCACTATCAATACCAAGCATTAGCTCCTCCTTAATCAGTCCCTCAATAACACCACTAACCTCGTCTACACCCTCCTCAAGAAGCTTAGCCTTAAACTTACTCCACAAATCCCTATCAACAACAATCGACGTTTTAACCTTCTCACCCACGTAAAGCACCTTCCAGAAGTACATACTTCTAAACCGCCTTATAAACCTATCGATTACTGGAAACACACAAAATAAAAAATACAATTCTTTCTACCCTCCTTTTAGGATTTTAGATCTACTCTAAGTCTTACTGTTCAATCACTGAAATACCTGAAAGCAAGGAATGCAATTGAAGACCTCATTAAGACTGTTTAGCTGAGTTTACTACGTACTAATGTGTTATTAGTGCATATATTAGAATAGCAGAGATGACGGCTCAGCAAGAACACTGAGAAAGATCTTTATTAGAACTAGAGTATAAGTAGCGGGCCCGCCGGGATTTGAACCCGGGATCTCCGGCTCCGCAGGCCGGTGCCTTATCCTGGCTAGGCCACGGGCCCCTTCATTATTAGCCTAAGAGGTTTAATAAGTAATATCGATATTATTAGTATAGGTGGTTAGGAAGTTAACATGAGTAAGGGTAAGTATAGGAACTTACTTCAGTATGTTAGAAGTAATTCATTAGGTAATGATGTTCTTGAACTTAATGTTGATGGTATCTGTGTTAAGGTCTTTAAAACCTCTTCAGAAGTTCGTAATATTTATCTACGTTCTGAGAAGGCTGAAGTAGTTAGAGATTTACGGGATTCTTACTTACTAGGTGTTTACTACTCAGGAGATCTTGAGAGAGCATACCTTAAGTTTTATGATGATGAGAAGGATAAGGTCTACATATGGTTTGATTCTACTGGACATAAACCCTACTTTATAACTGATTTACCACCAGATAAGGTCTTAAGTAATAAGAAGATAGTTAATGATAGGTCTTTCCAAGGTGTTGAACTAGTAGAGAAGATAGATCCCTTAACAGGTAAGAAGTTAATGCTAACTAAAATTGTAGTTAGGGATCCTCAAGCAGTACCTCGTCTAAGGGATTTAGTACCTAAAGCGTGGGAAGCTAAGATAAAATACCATGATAACTACATATTTGACTTAGGATTAATACCTGGTATGATGTACACTATATCTGAAGGGAGGATTATACAATCACTTCAAACATTAAGTGAGGATGTCGTTAAGAATGTTAATGAGATGTTTAAGAATGAAGCTCTTGAAATACTTAAGTTAGCTTTAGACCTCATACCAATATATGAGTTAAGACCTCCTAAGATGAGGAGGTTAGCTATAGATATTGAGGTCTTCACACCATACAGAAGTAGAGTACCTAACCCTGAGGAAGCACCATACCCGATAATAAGTATTTCCTTAGCTTCTAACGATGGTCTTCATAAGACTCTCATACTATGGAGACCTAATGTAGAGTTAGGGGGTTTAAGTGAGTTACCAAAGGATGTAAATATTGAGATATTCGATTCTGAGGAGTCCATGATTAAGGAATTCTTCAGGGTAGTGAATGAATACCCGTTAATACTTACATTCAACGGTGATAACTTCGACCTCTACTACGTGATGAATAGAGCTTTACTACTAGGTATAGATGTTGATTCAATACCCTTCGAAATTGTGAGAGATTTTATAGGTGTGAAGCACGGATTCCATATAGATCTGTATAAGTTCTTCAGTATTGAAGCAATTCAAAACTACGCATTTGAAGGTAAGTATAAGGAGAAGACTTTAGATGCTATAGCAAATACATTACTTGGTATTTCAAAGGTAGAGATAGATACCTTCGTTAGTGAGTTACCTATTACTAAGTTAGTAGCTTATAACTATAGAGATGCTTGGTTAACTTTAAATCTGACATTATTTGAGAATGAACTCGTATGGAAGTTAATTATCTTAATAACTCGTCTCGCTAAGATGAGTTTAGAGGATGTTACTAGGAGGAAGGTTTCAGCATGGATTAAAAACCTCATGTTCTGGGAGCATAGACGTAGACGTTATTTAATACCTAATCAGGAAGACTTGATATCTATTAAGGGTAGGGTAGTTACATCAGCTAAAGTTAGTGGTAAACAGTATGCTGGGGCTATAGTTATAGACCCTATACCTGGTGTATACTTCAACGTAGTAGTTGTTGACTTCGCATCACTATATCCAAGCATAATTAAGAGGTGGAACATAAGTTATGAGACTATAGACCCTCAAGGAAATTACTGTAGGAATGTAGACTTAATTAAGGATGAGAAGGGGGAGGTAATACATAGCGTATGTCTTGATAATCCAGGTATTATGTCTCAGATCGTAGGGTTATTAAGAGATTTTAGAGTTAAAATCTATAAGAAATTATCTAAGTCACAGAATATACCTCAAGAACTTAGGGAGTGGTATGAAGTTGTTCAGAGGGCTATGAAGGTCTACATAAACGCTAGTTACGGGGTGTTCGGGCATAGTAAATTCCCGTTCTACACACCATCAGCTGCAGAATCAGTAACAGCTATAGGTAGGTATGTGATATCAGCAACTATAGTTAAGGCTAAGGAATTAGGTCTTAAAGTCCTTTACGGAGATACTGACTCACTATTCGTGTGGAATCCGAGTGAGGAGATACTACAGAAGCTTAGGGGATGGGTTATAAATACCTTCGGATTAGATTTAGAAGTAGATAAGAAGTATAAGTTCGTTGCATTCGCGTTAAAGAAGAATTACTTAGGAATTCAAGTAGATGGAGTTATAGATATAAAGGGGTTGATGGGGAAGAAGAGGAATGTCCCTAAGATATTACAGGAGACATTCATAGACGTAGTTAACGTATTCTCTAAACTTAATAATACACCTGAAAGTATGGAGGATGTTAAGGAGTCTCTAAAGAGGAGAGTTCATGAACTCTACATGAAGTTAAAGGAAAAGTCCTTCACATTAGATGAAGTTGCTTATAGGACAACACTTAATAAAGACCCTTCAGAATATGTGAAGACAACACCCCAACATGTTAAAGCTGCTAAACAACTAATCAATAACGGTATAAACATATCTAGAGGAGATATAATACTTTACGTTAAGGTAAGATCTAAAGATAAGGTTAAAGCTATACAGCTAGCTAAACTAGACGATGTAGACGTAGATTCCTACTTAGAGTATGCGAGGTCAATACTTGAACAAGTGTTAATACCTTTTAATATTTCATGGGATGATATCGCAGGTACTGTTAAACTTGAAGTGTTTATGAGGTAGTGTTCTACTTATGTGGCGGGCCCGCCGGGATTTGAACCCGGGACCTACGGGTTAAGAGCCACGGCCTCAGGTAAGCTGGGTCCGCCGCTCTACCTGGCTGAGCTACGGGCCCTATACACCAGAATAGTAGTGATTGAGGTGATTTAAATATTTCGTTTATTTAATCAGTTCATCGTCCCATCATCACCTATTAGTCTACGTCGGCATCATCACCGTATAAGACTATACTTAAAAACTTATAAAGGTAATGACTATGTTAGGAATTCAGGAGTTTCTACTAAGTCTATGATAGGTATTGATATGTACCCAGGTTTAACACCTTTACTAACCTCCACCCTCTCCCCAACCTCATCATTCTTAATTACTATGTAGTTACCTTCTAAGGATTTACTATCATCTACATAGTAATACAGTAAGGGAATACCGTGTAAGTTGAAGTAATCTCTAAACACAGCTAATAACCCATAAATAACTTTATCACTATCTCTAAATCTAACTATATATGTTGGCTGTCCTAAAGCTATAACAGAAGCTGCCATCCTAGCTAAGTCATTCAAAGACTTAACACGTAATTTAATAACCTTCCTTAACTCATCCATACTATCAACACCTAACTAACATAATCATAGGATATTAAAAACATTATAACTTATAAACTTCAACCAATAACCTCATTTGGTGTAAGTTTGAGTGGACTTTTAGGTAGGTTTGAAATTCGATGGCACGGTAGGGGCGGTCAAGGAATTGTAACAGCCGCTGACTTAACAGCTACTGCAGCAATACTATCTGGCTACTACGCTCAGTCAATACCTACATTCGGTACTGAGAGAAGAGGAGCACCGGTAATTGCCTATAACAGAATTGATCGTCAAGCAATTTATGAGAGATCACCTGTTGTAGAACCTGATGCTGTAATTGTTGCAGACCCCCACCTAATAATTAATCCGAAACCATTAATAGCTGGTTTAAAGAGTGGTGGGTACTTAATCGTTAATACAGTTAAATCAGTTGATGAGATAAGAAGTATATTTAAGAGAGATGATGTGAAGATAGCTATTGTAAACGCTACTAAATTAGCTATGGATGTATTAAGAGCACCTATAGTTAATACTGCTATGGTTGGTGCTCTAATATCAGCTACTAAGATCCTCTCCTTAGACGCTGTTATACAGGCTGTTAAAGAGAGATTCCCATCTAGGTTGGTAGAACCTAACGTACAGCTTATTAAGCAAGCCTATGAATTAGTTAAGGTGGGTTAAGATGAGCTTACCGGGCTGGAAGCAACTACCTATAGGGGCTGTAATACTAACACCAGGTAATAGTGTTGAGTATAAGACTGGTGAGTGGAGGACTTTAAGACCTGAGATAGATCAGGAGAAGTGTATAAGGTGTAGGACTTGCTGGATGTTCTGTCCTGAAGGAGCTATTCAGGAGGTTGAAGAACCTTATAAGACTAAGACTGGTAGGGAGTTTAAACTAACATATAAGGTCAATTATGACTACTGTAAAGGCTGCGGTATATGTGCTAATGAATGTCCTGTGAAGGCTATAGCCATGGTTGAGGAGGCGATCTAGATGGGTAAGGTACTACCTTTAGGAGGTAATTACGCAGTAGCATATGCTGTTAAGGCATGTGATGTCGATGTCATCACCGCATACCCGATCTCCCCACAGACAACAATTGTTGAGAGGTTAAGTGAGTTTGTAGCTAATGGTGAGTTAGATGCTGAGTTCCTACATGTAGAGTCTGAACATTCAGCACTTAGTGTTGCTATAGGTGCTGCAGCTGTTGGTGCTAGAACATACTCAGCAACATGTTCTCAAGGTCTAGCATTGATGAATGAGTTACTATACATTATGTCATATATAAGGTTACCTATGGTTCTAACAATAGTTAATAGAGCATTATCAGCACCTATAAATATATGGAATGATCATAGTGATTTCATGTCTGTAAATGATGCTGGTTGGATTATGATGATGTCATCATCTAATCAGGAAGCTTATGATGAGATATTACTTGGTTATAGAATAGCTGAGGATCCTAGAGTGTTACTACCAGTCATAACATCAATGGATGGGTATATACAAAGTCATGTTGTAGAACCTGTTGAGATAGTTAGTGATGAGGAGGCTATAAGTTTCGCACCTAAGAAGAGGTCTTGGATTACCTTAAACCCTGATAAACCTGTTACTATGGGTCCTGTAGGTGACCCTAGCTACTACTTCGAATTTAAACGTCAGTTATGGGAGGCTATGAAGGAGTCTAGGAAGGTCTTTGATGAGGTTACCGAGGAATTTGCTAAGAGGTTTGGTAGGAAGTACTCAGCTATTGAGACGTATATGTTAGAAGATGCTGAAATAGCTATTGTTGGTATGGGTAGTTTCATGGGTACTATCAAAGCCTTCGTAGATAGAGCTAGACGTGATGGAGTTAAGGTAGGTGCTTTAAGAGTTAAGTTATACAGACCGTTCCCAAGTGAGGATGTAGCCAAAGCTTTAAGTAACGTTAAATTAGTAGGTGTTATGGATAGGGCTCTAATGCCTGGTTCTGCAGCTGGTGGACACCTACATCATGAGGTAGCATTTGCTTTAAGTCAGGCTGGACTAGAGACTAAGACTATTGGATTTATAGCTGGATTAGGTGGTAGGTTATTAACTATGGATAATGTTAAGCAGATGGTTAACGTATTAAGTAATTATAAGGATAAGCCTGTGAAGGAGTTACCTAAGGAGCCGATATTTATTGGGGTGAGAGAATGAGTAAACCCCTAACTGTATGGGACCTACCTAAGGAGGAGTACTTAGCTCCAGGACATAGAATGTGTCAAGGATGTGGAGCTGCTGTAGCGTTTAGACATATATTGAAGGCTACAGGTAAGGACGTAATCGTATCAATGCCAACATGTTGTGGTGAGATAACATCAACAGTATATCCGCATACTGCCTGGAGAATCCCCTGGATTCACGTAGCGTTTGAGAATGCAGCTGCAGTAGCTTCAGGTATTGCCGCAGGTATTGAGGCGTTGAAGAGGAAGGGCTTTATACCTAAGGATAGGGATATAAAGGTAGTAGCTATTGGAGGTGATGGCGGAACCTTCGATATAGGTTTCCAAGCATTATCAGGTACTTTAGAGAGAGGAGATAACGTACTCTATATCTGCTACGATAATGAGGCATACATGAACACAGGTATTCAGAGGAGTGGAGCTACACCACTAGGTGCATGGACAACAACAACACCTGTTGGTAAGGTATGGCGTGGTGAGTGGAGACCTAAGAAGAGGAAGGACTTAATAGCTGTAGCTATAGCTCATAATGTACCCTACGCAGCAACCGCTAATGCTGCATTTCCAGTAGACCTCTACATGAAGGTTAAGAAAGCACTATCTATTAAGGGGCCTAAACTAATACATCTGTTATCTCCATGTGTACCTGGTTGGAGAATAGAACCTGAGAAATCTATAGAGGTAGGTAAGTTAGCAGTTTTAACTGGTATGTGGATTAACTACGAATACGAGGACGGTGTTTACAGAGTAACTACACCAGTACCTAAGAGGAAGCCTGTTAAGGAGTACTTAAGACTTCAGGGTAGGTTTAGGCATTTAACTGATGAAGAGATAAAGAAGATTCAAGAGTTAGTAGATGCTGAAGTTGCTAGGATTAATAAGTTAGTTGGTAAGGAAGTAATAGGACCTGTTGAAGGGTAACTAAACTAAATACTTAATTAAATTTTTTAAGTATCTAATCACATTCCTATTCATATTAACATTTCTTTTAGTAATCTCAACTAAGAATATACTTGGTTCTAAACCATTATACATCTCTACAACATCACCACTACTACTAACTAATACTGTAGGGACTACATTCTCACCCTTCATATAACTACCTAAGTTTATCGTAGGTATGGAATTCTCTAAAGCTCTAGTGATAAGTACTGACTTAAGTACATCCTCTCTAACACCTATTAAGTTAGGTATCTGTATAGATAATATCATATCAGAACCTAAGTAATTACATAACCTAGGTATCTCAGGGAAGAATATATCAGAACCTATTAAGGGGCATATCTTAATACCACCTATATCTAATAATTCAATCTCCTTACTGAAACTTACAGATGTTAGAGAGCTTTCAGCAACAACCTTCTTAGAATAATATACCTTACCCTGAGGTACTACTAATCCAGTGACTAAGTACCTCCTATTACCTGCTCTATAGATCATAGGTGTGAAGAGTATGTACAGTAAAGTCCTAGTACTTAAGTCTAAGAACTCATTAATTAACTCTGACATTGTTGACCAATAAGTAGAGAATCTCTTAACACCTCTTAAAACATCTAGGAGTTGATGCATAGGTGTTGGCATAACCACTACTTGAGCACCTCTCTCCTTAGAACTCCTAATAATCTCTTCACTACTCTTCAGAAACTCCTTAATACTTACGTCAACATCTATATGCGGTATAGATAGTACTAACTTACTACTCAAACTAACACCTTAATTAACTTACGGCCTACTAACTCTTTATAACTAATTAACTCATTATATAACTCGTTAAGAACTTCAACATAATCAATACTACCACTCTCTACCAGATCCATCTTCCTCTCCAACTCCTTAGTTCTATTCTCAGATACTAAAGTCTTAAAGTGTTCTGTAAGGTAGTAGTAGACCTTACTACCTAACTGCGTAGGTATTAAGTAACCCTTCCTTCTACTCTCTAAAACATAATTACGTTTAAATAACGTCTCGACTATCTTAGCGTAAGTACTCGGCCTACCAATACCTTCCCTCTTCATCATATTTATAAGACTTGCCTGAGTTAGGAGTTGAGTAGTACTCTTAGTTACTAATCTAAAATTACCGTGGAGTAACTCATAACGTCTTAAAGGTATGTAATTACTAATCTTAAGTGGTTTATAAAACTTCATAAACCCATCAAATACTACATCGATAAAGTTCTCAATCTTTAAAGGAGTTTCAGTAATACTCACTACATCACCATTACTAAGAGTTAAAAATATTGATAACTCCATAATCTGTTTACGAACTACTGCAGCCTTTGATTGACTAGCTATAAATCTATTGAATATTAAATTGTAAATACCTATATGCTCCCTACTTAACCTTATCACAGGTTCTATAATTCCCTCATTAATAAGTCTCATAATAGTTTCAGCATCTGCTGGTCTAGTAGGTCTTATACATTCATGAGCTCCCTCCATACTCCATGACCTCGGTGTGTAGTACCTCATGAAATCACTACCTAACGTGTTACTTAGGTACTCCCTAGCTATTGCTATACCTACCTCAGAAACTCTAGTACTATCAGTTCTATGGTAAGTTATAAAACCAGTCTCGAATAAGTCCTGTAATAACTTCATTGCCTTAGGTACAGGTATATGTAGTGTTGAGGCTATATCAGATAGTAATGTATCTGTAGTGTAGGGTGGTAGGGGCTCTACCCTCTCCTCAACAACTCTACTATCTACTACATCAACAATAACTTTAGTTATATCGTTAGTAGATATTTCTTCTAACTCCTTAGGTAAGACTACCTCAACATACGTACCATCCAACGTAAGTACTAAGAACTTCTTCTTACTCCCTAAATAATCTTCATATCTCTTAACAACCCAACCAAGTACTGGTGTCTGAACTCTACCAGCACTTAAATTCCTATTATAACCCTCAATACATTTAGGGTCTGATAATCCGAAATCACCGCAATACCTCCTCCAGAAATCTGTTTGGAGTAGTGTTGAGAGTGAGAAACCTAACCATCTATCCTCAATCCTACGAACTACTTGAGCTTTAACTAAGTTTAAATTTATATCTCTAGGGTTGTTAAGTGCGTTAAGTATAGCTCTTCTAGTAACCTCATGAAACTCAACCCTCCTTATACTTCTAGCATAAGGTCTTAACAGAACGTATATATCATAACCTATTTTCTCACCCTCTGTATCAGGGTCAGTACCTATGTACACCTCATCAACTTCATAAGCTGCATCAGCTAAGGAATTAACAACGTCTTCAGAATTCCTAATCTCTCGTGAACCGCATATAGGGCATGTATTAGTTATTTCAGTAAATTGGTAGCCACATTTAAGACATCTCCTTATAGGTGCATATATAGGTATAAACTTAAACTTACCACTCATACGTTCATATGTAACACCGTATATGTTGTCAGGCTCTTCAATATTACTTACTAAATCATATACGTGACCACCAGATGCTGTTATTAGTAATGTATACCTACCGAGACTCACCTCATAAACTCTCAAACCATGATATTCACGAATACTTGGTTGACCGAAGAATCTAGCGATAGTTCTAGCCTTATTAGGTGATTCAACTATTAATAAGATCGTCTTAGGTTCTATAACTTCCTTAGCATATGATGTTACCTCTGATATCTTTATAATACCTTGTTTTAAAGACCTGATTAACTCCCTATCACTATCTACCTCAGCGATTAACTTACTTAAGTCTACACTCCTAACATCTGTGAACTTAAAATCATCAATTAACCATCGAGCTCTAAACTCCATACCCTTAAGGAGTCGGAAATCATCAACAACAACTATTGAGACACCCCTACTAATACCACCTACGAATAACCTCGAAGTCCTACCACTTGCTTGTAGATACGTAGCTACATCAGGTATCAATATATATAACTCTCCATCCTCTTCAACTACTGAAACTTCCTCATGCTTCTTGATTAAGTCGATTATATCAGACCTAGCTAAGTACATCTTAATCCTTTCATATGCTCTAAGGAGGTCTTTCTCTAAAGGTGTTTCAGGAGGTTTAATACCTTTTAAAACCTCCCCAGCCTTACTTAAGGCTTCAGGTAATGAACGTCTAAATCGTCTTCTAAGCGTAAGTATCAGTTTATCAAAATCGTTCTTCTCTTTATTATCACTAATTACCCCACGTAATATAATTAAGAGTCTTAATATGTCTTGAGGTCTTATATCAGTTAACCTCAACGGGATCTTATGTCTTGGGATACCGACGAATACCGCATAACGTATAATTTCAGGGAGGTCTATACCTCTAACTAATACACCGTAGTATGTCGCAACCCCTACTAACACATGTACTCTACCGTCTATGAAGTCGTTTATGACACCGACATTCTTACTATGAAGTACTGCTGCCGGTATACCGTGGTCGTTAATGATTTTAGCTATACGTTCCGCATACTCTACACCCTTATCTATAGGTACGTATACTAGACCACCACTACCTAAACTCCTCACTAGGTTGACTACGTAAGTCTCTAAATCCTTATCTTCTCCTAACATTAAGTAGAGGTCGTAAACATTTCTTAGAAATTCAGGCCTAGCCCCTATTTCAAACCCTAATAACTCTCTAAATAACTTAACCCTAGTACCTCTAGGATTACCAGTAGCACTAGCAATTATTACTATCCTATCATTACTTAACCTCTTCTTAGATAACTCTCTCTCAATATTGAATAACTCCTCATTAAACTCTCTAGTACTTAAACTCCTACGTAATTTCACAGCCTTAAAAGCTAACTCAATATCAGATTCATTGAATCCTGAGAGCTTCAGTATTATATCTATAGCTTTAGACCCTCTTAAAACAGCATCAACATCATCAACAAATATAAACTTAAACGTATGGTTTAAGATCTTCTCGTAATTCCTCATTAAGTATCTAGAAGTAGTTACTAGTATATGGAATCCATCACTACTACATAACCTCTCCTCTCTAAGGACTCGTTCCTTCTTAGGCAGTTTCGAGTGAATGACTAAGTAACTAATGTTAATTTCCCTACACCTACTTAAGAATTCATTGAGTTTCCTCTCAATCTGCATAGCAAGTGCAGTAGTCGGTACAATTATATATGATTTATAACCTTTAGATGCGTAGAACATAGACATTATAATACCGAACGTGGTCTTACCAATACCTGTAGGTGCTATCATAGCAAAAGATATATTCCTAACTAACCTACGTAACCACATAACCTGAATACTCCAAGGCTTACTCCCTAAACACTTCTCAAAGAACTCCATCATATCCTTAAGAACTCTATCTGTATCATATAACTTCTTAAATTCTTTTAGAGTCCCTAACCTCTGCATAATATCCACTACTTCTCTAAAGCTAATACCTTCAGGTACCTCAGGCAGGCATTTAGAACATGGTAGGGAACGTAGTAATCTATAATCACTTATAATACCTTTACAGTTAGGACATGCATTACTGTATATACCTATATTAACACTACCCATACTGCCATACTCACTCATAATGTAAATTCTAAGATTTATTAACATATATTCAGTCTTATAAGGATATAATCCAACCCTTAACATCACATGTAATTGAAGTAATACTTCCTTTCTACATGTTAACTTCCTTAAATCTCTTAAATAAGTATACGTTACGATCAGCGAAGAGAAGATTCTTCATTACCTCAGGAGACCGTCGTCACATCATCTCAAGTTATAAAGTAAATTAAAGCTTAATAAACTATATAAGTGTAGATTAAAGTGAATATGTATTACGTGATGAGTCCTCAGAATATGACATCATGATTAAACCTGTCTCAGCTGATGATTTAGAATAACTTATATTACATTAACGTAAGACTTATTTTGCTAGCTCATAGTGGTTTAGGGAATTACTTTGAGTAGTTATATGTGGCGAATCCTGGATATAGACTTAAGTAGTGGTAAGATTAGGATGTATAGACCTGATGAGAAGGTCCTTAAGATGTTTATAGGTGGTAAGGGTTTAGGTGCTAAGATACTTATTGATAATTTAAAAGCTGGGATCGATCCGTTAAGCCCTGATAACATACTCATACTTGCTACGGGACCTCTAACCGGGACCTCAGCACCTACATCAGGTAGGTTTGTAGTTGTTACTAAATCACCATTAACAGGTATATTTACAGACTGCTACGTAGGTGGGTATACAGGTCCTGAAATTAAGAAAGCTGGTTATGACGCTATAGTGATTAGAGGTAGGGCTACACATCCAGTGTATATATGGGTAGATGATGAGTCAGTAGAGATTAAGGATGCTTCTAATATATGGGGTTTAACAGTGAGTAAGACTGTTGACCGAGTTAGGGAGTTAACAGATCCTAAAGCTCATGTAAGTGTTATAGGGCCTGCTGGTGAGAGATTAGTTAAGTATGCATGTATAGTTTTCGATAAGGAGGAGGAAAGGAATGGTATAGCTGCTAGAGGGGGTCCGGGAGCGGTAATGGGTTCTAAAAACTTAAAAGCTATAGCTATTAGAGGTTCTCATAAAGTTGAGGTTGCTGAACCGGAAGGTTTCCGTAAAGCTGTTTTAGAAGCTATTAAGTCGATTAATGAGAACGCGTTCATCCCGCTTAGGAGGAAGTTTGGTACTGCTTATTGGGTTAAGCCTATGAATGAACATGCTATAATTCCCTCATTAAACTTCCAGAGAGGTTCCTTAGAAGGTTCTGAAAAGCTTTACGCTGATTATATGAGGAGTACTATAGTGGTTAAGGATATAGCATGTTCAAACTGTATGATAACCTGTAGTAAATTAAGTAAGATTAACGTAGATAATTCTGAGGTATATGTTAGAGGTCCTGAATATGAAACAATAGCACTTCTAGGTACTAATAATGGTATCAAGGATATAGTTGATGTTGCTAGAGCTGTGTATCTATGCAATGAATTAGGACTTGATGCTATCTCTACAGGTAATGTGATAGGATGGATTATGGAATGCTTTGAAAGAGGTATACTAACGTCTAGGGAATGTGAAGGTCTTAACATAAGATTTGGAGATCCTGTAGTTCAGAGAGAGTTGATTAGAAGGATAGCTTTTAGGGAAGGTTACCTAGGTAACTTACTTGCTGAAGGTGTTGCTAAAGCTTCTAAAATAGTTGGTAGAGGTTCTGAGAAATTTGCAATGCATGTGAAGGGTTTAGAAATTCCTGGATATGACCCTAGGAGCTCTAACGGTATGGCTCTAGCTTACGCTACAGCTGATAGAGGCGCATGTCATCAAAGAGCTTGGACTACCAGGGCTGAGATCGAAGGTAGAATTCCCAGATTCTCAATAGAGGGTAAGGCAAGATTCGTTAAGGAATTACAGGATGAGAGGGCGGCAGCATTCTCCTTAGTAATCTGTGATTTTGCACCGATACCAGTAGTTGATATGTTAAATAACGCTACAGGATTTGAGTACACAGTAGATGAATATCTAAAATGTGGGGAGAGGATCTGGAATTTAATTAGAGTATTCAATATTAGAGAAGGGATAAGTAGGAAGGATGATATATTACCGCCTAGGGTATTCGAAGACCCGTTACCTGATGAAGAAGCTAAAAATGCTGTGCTTACTAGGGAGGACTTCAACAAGATGTTAGAGGAATACTACATGCTAAGGGGTTGGGACTCTAACGGTATCCCCACAGAAAAGAAACTCTATGAGCTAGGATTAGAAGACTTAATAAATCATCTGAAAACCACTACTTCTCACTGAATGAGCGTGAATACCTTCAATAACTTTAACCCTTAATTACATATGAAGGTTTATTGACTAGTATCGCTAATGAGCACCCCTTACGGGCTCATCAAGGATAACTCCTCATTCCTGTAGAAAAGGAATATAATTATTAATCAAAACCTGAGATTAACATCATTTATAAATCTTTTAAGTATAGTGAGTTAATGGAGTAGGAGCTTGGGTGTTGATTTAAGAGAGTTAATACCTGATAAGGCAGTAAAGATAGTTAATGATTTAAGAGAACTTCACGGTAAGGTCATTGCTGTAGATGGTTATAACGCACTTTATCAGTTCTTAGCAGCTATTAGGCAACCTGATGGGAAGCCCCTCATCGACTCTAGAGGTAGGGTAACTAGTCATTTAAGTGGGTTGTTCTATAGGACTATAAACCTTGTAGAGGTATGTATAAAACCTGTATATGTCTTTGACGGTAAGCCGCCTGAGTTGAAGTCTAGGGAAATAACTCAGAGGATGCTTATCAGGTCTGAGGCTCAGGCTAAGTATGAGGAGGCTTTAGAACGTGGTGATTTAGAACTTGCTCGTAGGTATGCTCAAATATCTTCGAAACTAACTAATGAGATGGTTGAGGAGTCTAAGAAGTTACTGAATGCTATGGGTATCCCATGGGTTCAAGCACCATCTGAAGGTGAGGCTCAAGCTGCTTATATGACTATGAAGAATACTACATGGTCAACAGCAAGTCAAGACTATGACTCACTACTCTTCGGATCCCCTAGACTTGTAAGGAACTTAACAATCTCAGGTAAACGTAAGTTACCGAAGAAGGAGGTGTATGTAGAGGTAAAACCTGAACTCATAGAACTTAATACATTGTTAAGTCAGTTAGGTATAACTAGAGAACAGTTAATAGATATTGCGATATTATTAGGAACTGACTACAACCCCGATGGTGTTAAGGGTGTAGGTCCTAAAACAGCATTAAAACTTATTAAGACCTACGGATCCTTAGAAAAAGCACTTAAAACGTTACCTGAAGCTCACTTCCCAATAGACCCATTAAAAATTAAGGAGTTCTTCCTAAAACCACCAGTAACTGATGATTATAAGATCGTTTGGCAAGAACCTGATGAGAGGTTGATTAAGGAGTTATTAATTTACGAACATGACTTCTCTGAAGAGAGAGTGACTTCAGCGATAGAGAGATTGAAGAAGGCATTTAAAGAATGCTTTAAATCTAAAGCTAAAGGACTAGACGCTTGGTTTAAAACATAGTCATCTCCTTCAGTAGAACTCTAGCAATTAAGTATGAGGACTTACTAGTTAATAATTCATTAGATAATGATTAGGAATTAACCTGTAGCTATACCCTTATAAGGGTTCTTACCCCTAGACTGGATTAACATAATTCAGCATTCTCAATGATCAAGTATCCAACCCATTGATTTGGATACCATACCTTCCTACAGGACTTAATACAGATTCTCTTGTTATCAAATAAAGGTGATGACACTACAAAAGTTTCGAACTCACCACCCTCACCTACAGGGTTAATACCAAACTTATTACAGATGTTAATAAACTCATTGATATTATTAATAGTTAATTTCTCTCCTAACCACTTAGTATCTAAACCATATGCTTGAATAGCTACTATTATAAATTCTAGTAATTTAACCTCAGTCTTAAGTAATTCATAGTTATTTAAACCCCAAAGAGGGGTTATGTGTGTGAGGTTAAGCTCATTACATAAACTATCTATAACCTTCTTCTGATAATTTGATGAGATAACACCACTAACTACATACTTAAATCCATAACTCCTTAAATCGTTAAACCTCCTCCTTAACTCTAACACCTCATAATCTCTTAAACCGCTACTCTCCATTAACTCGTAATCAATACCTAATAACTTACTATGTAGGATACTCCACTTAATATTCGGTGTATGGAATAACCATGAATCAGGTCTTAAGGGGTTAACTATGAGTAATTTCTTAACATCATATCCTAATTCTAAAGCTTTTATTAAGGCGTAATGTGAGTCTTTACCACCGCTGTAGAGTATAAAAGCTTTCTCACTAATTACTTACCACCTTAATTACATCTAATGCAGCCTCAACAACGTATCTTAAACAGTCATCATCACCTTTACTACACATAGCTATCAATACTGAATCACCATTACTAATATTAAATCCCTCTACTAACTTAACTAACACACTCCTATTGTCAATACTATGTAACTCCTTAGAATCAGGTAGTCTAAGTCCGTCATTAATGTAGTAGAGAATAACACTCCCAACACCTCCGTACTTAACTACTAAGTCCCTCACAGCTAATACACCACCAAATAATTTAATCAACTCTACCCCCCTCCTTAATATAACTATAGATAGTCTACAATCCCTACATAACTCACATTCACTAAAATCGAAACTACCTACTAAGACTAACACATCCCTTAGTAAGTTGAAGGCTTTAAAACCCTTCTCAGTTAGTAAAACCCCAGCTACATTATCTATAGTTATTAGTTCAAAACTTAATAATCTCTTTATTAAAGTCCTAACACTACCTTCACCAATACCTAGAATTGATGTTAAGGACTTCCTACCTAGAGGCCCTTTAAAACCTAACTCAATTAGAGTTAAGTATATATGGTATTTACTGAAACCTGGCTTAACGTACCCTCTAGGTGATACCACCTCATCAATTATCCTAAATAACTCCTTAATATCCATAAATCACCTTTAAATTAATTACTTAATAAATAATAAAATTTTCATACGGATTTACTTACTCGGTGAGTATGTTGAGGAGTCTTAAGGGTAGGGACTTACTCTCTATTTCAGACCTTAGTAGGGAGGAGGTCATATACATACTTGAGGTTTCTAAGATGTTGAAGGGGAGGTACTATGCTGGGGAGGTGGTAATACCTTTACTTAAGGGTAGGACCTTAGCTATGATATTCCAAAAACCAAGTACTAGGACTAGAGTTAGTTTTGAAGTAGCTATGTATCAATTAGGTGGTTATGCACTCTACCTCAACTGGAATGACTTACAGTTAGGTAGGGGTGAGAGTATAGCTGATACTGCTAGGGTATTAAGTAGGTATGTTAACGGTATCACAGCTAGAGTTCTTAGACATACAGATTTAGAAGAACTTGCTAAGTATTCCTCAGTCCCTGTAATAAACGCTTTAAGCGATTTAGAACATCCATGTCAAGCATTAGCTGACGTACTAACTATTTGGGAGAAGAAGAGTAGGTTAGGAGGTGTTAAACTAGCATTTATCGGTGATGGTTCTGACAACGTACTCCACTCCCTACTCCTAGCAGGTGTTAAACTAGGTATGAACGTATCAATAGCTACACCCCCAGGCTACGAACCTAAGAAGGAGATTTTAAGAATAGCTGAGGAAGAGAGCAGTAGGTATGGGTCGTCAATAGAGATTGTAAGAGATCCTGAAGTAGCTGTTAGAGGTGCTGATGTTATCTATACTGATGTGTGGGTGAGTATGGGGCAAGAGTCTGAGAAGGCTAAGAGGATTTCTGATTTAAGTATGTATAGAGTTACTGTAGATCTGATGAAGTTAGCTAAAGAAGATGCGATATTCATGCACTGTCTCCCAGCAAGAAGAGGTGAGGAGGTAGTTGATGAGGTTATTGATGGTAAGTGGTCAGTTGTTTGGGATCAAGCTGAGAATAGATTACATGTACAGAAAGCCCTACTATCCCTTCTTCTTTAACTTCTTCTTAGATTTCTTACCTCTCCTCCTCTTCCTTTTCCTCCTCTCAGAACTCTTCACATTCTTACTACTGACTACATCATCGAATAGTACTAACCTAATACCTGAATCAGTCTTAACTATCATACCTAAACAATTATCAGGTATTTTCAGAGTTACATCACCTTCAAATACATACACATTCCCTACATCAACATCTAAATACTTAACATTTAGTTGAGAACCGAAGAACGCATCAATCTCTTTAGACTCATAAGCTCTAACCAACATAGCTAATCCTAATAACTTACTTGGTTTAGGGGAGATCATATATTGGAAGTTCTTCACCTTACTTAAATATTCAAAATATTCTGAACATGAATTAGAATTACATGATGTTACGTATATACAGTCACATTTGTTAAGGTCTAACTTCCTAATAAGATCTTCAATACCTACATCAACGAGATCGTACTCTACATCAACTTTCAACTCCTCAACCAAATCTAAAGTTGTAATACTTACGTACTTAAAATCAGACTTTAATATCTTGAAGCATTTAATATTCATGACTATATAATAAGGTGTCAACGTACTTATAAATATTTCATAAAAACCCTAACATTATTGATTATTAAGAAGTTATTTAAGTTAATATAAAATCAGTTATTTATCCATACAAACTACATTACCTCTTATACCCTATCCGTCTTAGGAATTCCTTCCTCTCCTTCTTATCATCCTCACCTTCAATACCTAACGTCTTAAAACCGTCAACAACCCCAAGTACAGACCTACCTTGGTCTGTCTCAGCTATTATTAATTGTAGGGGGTTTGAAGTCGCAGCATATATTGTTGCGACTTCCTGGACATTCTTAATAGCGTTTAGAACGTTTATAGGCCAAGCATTACTTATGTATACTATGAATGTATGTCCAGCACCTATCTTAAGTGCTGATTCCTCAGCAAGCTTTATTAACTGTACATCATTACCATCACTTCTTACTAACCTCTTACCACTAGCCTCACAGAAAGCTATTCCGAACTTGATAGTAGGTGTAGATGTTACTAAAGCTTCGTAAAGGTCTTCAACAGTTTTTATAAAGTGTGAATGACCGACTATTACGCTAGTACCCTCAGGGATAGGGATACTAACCACATCAAATTTTAAGCTCATTAAAACACCCTATACGTTAAATTTCTTTAACGTTATTAAATTTTACATCTTCAACATCACGTTAATGTATTAAACAATGGTTGAAGTTATCTATTACTGCTTATAAATCCCGGTAAATAATTACGTTAAGGGGCCGGTAGCTCAGCCTGGAAGAGCGCTCGGCTTGCACCCGAGAGGTCCCGGGTTCAAATCCCGGCCGGTCCACCAACTTAGAAATTTAATTTTTAAGTATCCTTAATTTAAGAGGAAGATCTGAAGTGGTTAAGATATTAATAACTAATGCTACAATACTTACACTATCGACAAAACATGAGTTAGTCATAGATAATGGATACGTATTCATAGATGGTGGTGTTATTAAGGCTGTAGGTAGTGGTGAAGTTCCTGAGGAGTTACAGTACCCTGAACTACTAATTTCAGGTAAGGGTAGGTTAGTAGCTCCTGGATTCTCCTCAGGTTATACTAGAGTTTCTACATATCCTTTAAGATATGTGTTAAAGTCTTTAAGTGAGGATAGAGTACGTGAGTACTTATCAACACTTTCTAGAGCTGATGTATACTATTCTGCAATACTAAGTTTTACAGATTTACTCCTTAAGGGTATTACAACCCTCATGATCTCAGATATATACCTAGATGACATTGCTAGGGCTGCACATGAAGTCGGTTTATCCACAATCTTAGCATCACCGATAGATATTAACGTAGATGGTTATGACCCCTACCACGAACTTAAATTAATTATGCAACGATGGCATGGGAGGGTTGATGAAGTTAAAGGTGCTATCATCACACAAGAAGGATCTGATGAGGTAGTAAACCTATACGAGAGTTATAGGTGTAAAGTCTTTATTAAGGACTTGAAAAACTTAGAATACTTAAATAAAGTAGTAAGTAAGGTAGGGTTAGATAATATCGTAGCTGTAGACCCTATAGAAGTTCTAAATGAATTAAAGATTATTAGAACTTACACTACGTTAAATTCTTGGAAGCCTTTCCAAGGTCTTGGGATAGGTGATGAACCATTTTATAACTTAACTGACGTTCTGAAAAGCCTCTTAAGATTACGACATAATGGTTTAGACATACTATTCAGTGCTACTAACAGTACTACCTCAATAATAGGTTTAGATGATATGAACTGTATTGAAGTTGGTAAGAGAGCTAATATCGTTATCTACAACCTCACAGGACCTCCAGGATGGCCCTTACTCAACTCTGTAGATGCTATAGTTAATGCTATCATATATGGTAATCCAGTGATAGAGTCTGTAATTGTTGGTGATAACGTGTTATTAGACGGTAATGAAGTCTTAAATGTTGGGGTAGACCTAATTAAAAAAGCTACTAGTAGGCTTGAGGGTATATTAAGAGATTATAGATGATTATTCCTCAAATTCTTCTAACTTCTCCACCTTATACTCAATACCTATCCTCTTCTTAACCATCTCTATAATCTTTGTTGCCTCACTAAAACTTACATACCTAGCACTTGAGGTAAACTTATCAATATTTGATTTAATAGCTTCATCGACAGGCCTACCATCACAACTTATCCTTAACTTCTCGATCACCATTGGAGTAGGTTCTATAGCAGCTCCCTTCTTAATGAAGACTACATCCTCATCAACAACTGTTGCTATGAAGGCTCCAGCCTCCCTATCACCTAACTTCATAACATATACTACATCACCATCCTCTGTCTCACCAAGTTTCTCAATAGTGAATTGAATTGCTGCCTCTATAACAGCCCTCACTTCAGTCCTAACCTTATCTAAAACACTAGCTACCTCCTCATCAGGTATCCTCCTAAACGCTTCAATCTTTAACGTATCAAACTTCCACTCTATTAAACCCTGTCTTACCTCATAATCTATAGAGATCCTAACCACATCACCCTTACCTAACTTTAAATCCTCAACTAACACCTTATATAGAACCCTGTTTAACTGACCTACATGGTAAGCTATATCAGAAGACTTAAGAATCCCCTCCTTAACAGAATCCTTTAGCTGTGCGAACGCTACTCTCCTAATTTTATCAGCATAAGCTCCAACAATTATATAACCAGACCTTAAAGTAGGCATGAAATCACCTATAATAAATACTCATTCTACCTTATAAACATTTATATTTAGCTTAGATCTTAATTATAAATTAGACGTTATTTATGACTCGTGGGAGACTCATTAAGGAGTTAGCTAGGAAGTTGTATGGTGAGGAAGTAGCTAGGAAGTTGTGGGGTAGGGTAGAGATTATAGGTGATATAGCTATTATTAGAAAACCTCCAGATATACCTTTAGATATGTTAAAACAATTAGCTGAGGAGTTACTTAAGAACTTAAGATACTTAAGGTCTGTTTGGGCTTCAGTATCACCTGTAGGCGGTATGTACAGGACTAGAGATTATGTCCACTTAGCTGGGGAGGGTAGGTGTACTACTATATATAGAGAACATGGATGTTCATTCTATGTAGACATAACTAAAGTCTACATATCCCCAGCACTAAATTACGAGCATCTAAGGATTGCTAAGAATGTTAGAGACGGTGAGTACATAATTAATATGTTTGCTGGTGTAGGACTTTTCTCTATAATCATAGCTAAACATGCTAAACCATCTAAGGTAATATCTATAGATATAAATCCTTACGCGTATGAACTCATGGTTAAGAACGTAAAACTCAATAATGTTGAAGGTATTGTAGAACCTATACTAGGAGATGCTGGAGTAGTTATAGAGAACTACGTAAATACTGCAGATAGGGTTTTAATGCCCTTACCTGAACTAGCTTATAGCTACTTCGAGAAAGCTGTTAAGGCATTAAAGAATAGAGGTGTAGTACATGTATATGAATTCGTGAGAGGTACTAGAGAATCAGTAATTAATGAAGTCATCAGTAAGTACTTAAGTAAATGTGATGAACTTAATATTAAATCCTCAGTAATATTCAGTAGGATCGTTAGGTCTGTAGGCCCTAGAACATATCAAGTAGTTATAGACTTAGATATAGTTAAGTATTAAGTAGTTACGTGAAATACTGTAGTTTAAACTATTTCATAAAATAGTTATTAGATTAGGGGTAGTATATGATGTGAGAGGTTTAAGTAGTGGGAAGATGTGTAGTAGTGATAAGTGGTACTCCAGGTGTTGGTAAGACTGTAGTTGCTTTAAAAATAGCTAAGTTACTTGAAGGTATATACCTAAACCTAAGTGAGTTCGTTATTAATAATAAGCTCTACATATACTATGATGAGGAAACAAGTTCTTACGTTATTGATGAGGTTAAGTTGAAGAATGCGTTAAATGAATTCATAATCAGTAACTGTAGTCGTTTTATAGTGATAGACAGTCATTACGGTGAGGTTGTTGATGACAGATTTATAAATAAGATAATAGTACTTAGGTTAAACCCTAAAGAACTTTATAATAGGTTAGTAAGTAGGGGATGGACTGGTAGGAAGTTAAGGGATAATGTAGAAGCTGAGTTACTAGGAGTCTCAACAATGAATGCCTTAGAAGAACATGGTGTTGGTAGAGTTTGTGAAGTAGATACTACTGGTAGGGACGTAGATGACGTAGTTAATGAAATCATTAAGATAGTTAATGGTATTAGAGAATGTGAGGTAAGGATTAACTGGCTTGAGAGAGAAGATTTAATTAATGAGTTACTCCCACTAATTACTCAAACCTAGAGACCCTAACCTTAACCACATCCCTCAACGACGGTGCATCAACTAATACCTCACCTACCTTAAGCTTAGGTAAGAGCTCACGTAACTCGTTAGTACCTAAAGACCTAACCATAACTTCAATATCAGAACTTGACTTTAACGTATGTAATATCTTAACATTACAGTTAGTTAATATGTTATTACTTATGTTTGACGGGGATTGAGTGATTAGTATGAGTCCTATACCTAATTTACGTACTTCAGCAACTAACCTACTTATCAGTGAGGAGTTAATCACGTTTTGAGCTTCATCAACTACTATGAAGTTATAGTTATGAGGGTTGGAGTCACTATCTTTAATCTCCTCTATAAGTTTAATTAATGTTAAAGCTGCAAGTCTCCTTAACTTACTATCTCTTAATTTACGTAATGATATTACATGTAGTCCTGTCTCATTCTGGAGATTAGACCTTAAGTTCTTAGTTAAGTCTAAATCATAGAATTGTTTAGTCCTAGAATTGTAAATCATTCTCAACTTCCTCAGTAACGCTGACTTAGTCTCTACCATCCATTTAGACTCTACATACGTTTCCTCTAAGTAGTTTATCAAATCATCTAAACTTAAACTACTATCTTCATAATGATCTAGGAATTTATAGAGTAAGTATGATTGTGCATCACTTAATTCTAAAACTTCATTTAATATATTTATGAATTCTTCAAAATCCTTAAACTTTATCGGGATTTTAATATCATCCTTAACCACATTCACTTTAATATCTAATGACTTAACCACGTTCAGATACTCATCATTCCAATCAATAACTACTACATAACCGTAATTTACTAATTGAGAAGCTATAATTGCTGCAGTAGTAGTCTTCCCAGAACCTGTAGACCCTACTATCAATGTATGTCTTAGGAAGTCATTAACAGGTACTCCTAATACTCCATACCCACCATCGATAAACCCTAAATATATTACCTCCTTACTATTAATAACCGGTCTATAATTAATTAATAATTCTAGACCGAGCGAACAACTTCTTACATGCTTAAACCTACGTATAAAGGGACCCTATCAACTACACCCTCATTACAGCTAACCTCATTAATCATTACCTCATCAGGAACTAATACTGTGAGAAGTGTTTTAAAAATATTTTTACATCTTATAATATCTTCTGAACTCAACCTTATTACAGATCTATGACCATGCTTAGTAATAGTAGTTATTATATCTAGACGTGCATCACTACATACCCTCAGTAAAGCTTTCACAGCATCAAAGATATCCACTTTAACACTATCCTTACTCTTACTACTTACTAATTCTAAACATATGAAGTCTTCACCTTTAACATTACTACGTCTTATCAATACCTAACCCACCACTATATAAGGAACTTATTTAAAGCGTTTGAAAACCATAACGTTATAAGCTCTCACGTATACTGACGTATTAGTGTTATGTATGGGTATTGACGTAGGTATGAATTACATAACATATGAAGGTGTGGTTAAAAGTATTGATAAGTCATTAATACCTCACATATATATAGTAACTATTGAGGGCCCTGATGTCAGGACGGTTTTTGACATACATAAGATGTTAAAGGTCTTCGACCTTAACGATAACGTTAAGATAACTATTTCTAAAAGTATGCCTAGTTTTAAGGAAGGTGTAGATCTAGTTATAAAGGGTTTCGTTATAGCTAAGAAGTATGAGGAAGACACTAATAAGTTACTGATATCTTTATGGGGATTCCTACTAGTTGTAGAGTCTAAGCTTAAGCATATATTTGACTCCTTCAACCATATGGATGAGGTTTATTTTAAGCTTGAAGTACTTAATAAGTAGTTAGTCATAAGTTTAAAAATATTTAGAAGTTTATGGTGTTAGGTATATAGGATGAGTACTTCAAATATAACTAAAAGGTTAGTTAATGAGATAACTAATTTAATTGATAGGTATGTAAGTGTTAAGTTAGTTGATGGTAGATTATATGAGGGGACCTTACTCGGAGTAGATGTTAGTGATAGGTTAACATTACATCTAGTATTAGGTGATGCTAGAGATGGTGACGGTAATATCTACTATAGAGTTATTATACATGGTGATAGGATATCAGAGATCTTAGTTAAGAGTCAACCCCTCTTCGACCCCAACGAATTCTCCTCATATATACTATCTAAACTTAATCTACCGCCGGGGTCTGTTAAGGTTATTAAGGAAGCAAACTTAGTTGTAGTTTATGATAAGTATAAAGTTAGTGAAAGTGGTGTTGAGGGTTCAGGACCGTTAGCTTCTAAGCTGTATAGTCTCTATCAGGAGTATGTGGATATGAAGAAGAAGAGGGTGTAGGGTGGTCTTTGAGGTTAAGGATAAGGACTTAGGAGGTAGGATAGGTAAACTAGTTACTAAAAGCGGAACTATAGAGACACCGGCTTTCTTCCCAGTTATTAATCCTTTAAAACAGTTTAAGGAAGTACCAGTAAGTTTGTTGAAGGAGTTAGGCTTTACACAGTTAATAACTAATGCATACATCATTAAGAAGTCCCTAGGGAGTATTCAGGAGATACATAAGTTCTTAGGATTTGACGGTGTTGTGATGACTGACTCAGGAGCTTATCAACTATTACGTTATGGACTACGGAGTGTCTATATAGACCCTGTAGAGATTGTTAGATTCCAGGATGCGGTAGGAAGTGATATAGCTGTAATAGCTGATATACCTACTAGAGATGATGCTACCTATGAAGAAGCCCTATACAGTGTTGAGGAGACGTTAAGGAGGGCTAAGATGGTGTTAGATATAGTAGAACGTAGTAAGACTTTATGGGTTTTACCAGTTCAAGGCGGTATACATCTAAGACTCCTAAGGAGGAGTGCGTTAATGAGTAAGGAGTTAGAAGGTTTTTCAATATATGCTATTGGAAGTCCAGTACTACTTATGGAGAAGTATGAGTACTCTAAAGTTATTGAGATGATCTTAACTGTTAAGAAAGTCTTACCGATAGATAAACCTATTCATTTATTCGGTGCTGGACACCCGATGATAATACCTTTCATAGTCGCTTTAGGAGTAGATATGTTTGACTCTGCATCATATATCCTATACGCTAGAGATGGTAGATACATCACTGAGGGGATTACGTATAAACTTGAAGATCTTGATTACCTACCTTGTGAGTGTCCTATATGTAGTAAATATGATGTTAAGTCATTACTTGAGTTAAATGTTGAGGAGAGGATACGTAATCTAGCACTACATAATCTATACGTAATACTGAGGGAGATTAAGAGGGTTAAAGTAGCTATAAGGGAGGGTAGGCTTTGGGAGTTACTTGAGGAGAGAGGTAGGAGTCACCCATCATTAAGATACTTACTTACGTTATTTAGACGTAAAGATATATCTAAATTAATTGAGTTATTAGATCCTAGGGTACGCGGTGATGCTCACGCATTATTCCTCTACGAGAGTACTTCCCTACCCAGACCTGAATTAATAAGACATGAGGACTACCTTAACAGGTATATAGACATGCGGGGAGGTAGGGGAACAGCACTCTTAATCCCTAGAACTACTGAGGAGAACTATGAAGACTTCATTAAGGATATCTTAACTAAGTTCAACGTATCTGTAGATGATACCTACCTCTACATACCCTTCTTCACATTAATACCTATGGTGTTATCAGATACCTACCCATACTCACAATTTAAAATACCTGAAGACGTTGATAGGGATGTTTTACTAGTATTTGCTAGTAGGCTGAGGAGGTATGTGAAGAAATTATTAAGTATATATGAGAGAGTTTATATAGTCTTATGCAGCCATAATCGTTGGTGTTCTGAAGACTTCATCAGGAAATCCTTAAAAGACTTAATAAGTAATAACGTAAACATAATTAACGTTTAAATATAGTTATGCATAGGTTTAATGTAGTACTATCATGATGAGGGGAAGGCAATCACCTACTAATTCAGTAGGAGTTAGTGAGTTAATATCAACATTGTTGATGTTACTCATAACACTAGCTATAGGGACTTTCATTATAGGTTATATTAGTGATGTATCTGATAGACTCTACACATTAATTAAGTCTGATGTTGAGAGGAGGAGTGTTGAGTTAATTAAATCATTAGATATAGTGTTTGCTATTGGTAGTGCTACGAATAATGAGGTTAAGTTAGCTCTAGCTAACGGTATTACTGAGTTGAAGATATTAACTGTTTATATTAATGAAGTACCTGTGGAGAATTCCTCAATAACTTTAGAACCTCTAGAGATAAGAGTAGTAATACTGAAAGCACCTATACAACTACTTAAGAATTCAGTCTTTAAGGTTAAGGTTGTTCACGAGGGTGGTGAGGGAGTCATATATGGTTACGTATATGAGTAGAGGGTTGAGTAGTATAGTAGGTTTGATACTTATTTTAATAGCATTAGTAGTTTTTACATCAACTACGTACAATATCCTTAACCTCATGAACGAATACATGAACATAAATTCAATGATCAGTAACAAACAAACATTACGTAGTATGACTACACACTTAACAGAGGGTTACTACATCTACTACCCTAACAGGACGTTAGTGATTAATTTAATTAATGAATTACCCGAACCATTACGAGTAACTGGGTACATCATACTCTTCCCTAACATAAGTTATCATATAGTAAAAACTGAAGACCTCTGTATAATCCCTCCACTAACAACTTCTAAATTAACTATAGGTGTTGATGGAGAACCATTAGGGGTTTTCGTAGTTGTTCTAATTAGGGATGAGGTAACCCATATAGTAGTTAAGAAGAGTAGTTAGGAATTGAAATACTTTAATACTCAGCTCTCACACGGTTCTTCATTAATCAGGTCCGGAACTCCTCATCACCTTCACTAAATTCATAGACTACGTTATTAATAAAACTAAGTAAAGTGATTAGTACTTATACTATACGGTATTACTAACCTACCCTCACTAATTATGATGTGATGATTTATTAGAGGATATCAACAATTTAATTGTTATGAAGTATTATATCTATTGGTGATTTATTGATTGATGTTTGGAGTGTTAGGGAGGATTTCCCAATACTTAAGAGGGGGGTTATATATTTTGATAATGCAGCTACTACGCATAAGCCTTTACAGGTTATAAATGCTATTAAGAACTTCTATGAATTTAGTAACAGTAATGTACATAGAGGAGTACATAAACTCTCTATAGAGGCTTCTAAATTGTATGAGGAAGCTCATGAAGAGGTTAGGAGATTCATTAATGCTAGGTATTTAGAGGAGATAGTATTTACTAGTGGTACTACACAATCCTTGAACATGATAGCATATATGTTAGGTTTAAGACTTAGTAGGGAGGATAATGTAGTAGTCTCTATAATGGAACACCACAGCAATTTACTCCCATGGATCTCCCTCTCTAACCTAAGAGGTTTTGAGTTAAGAGTTGTAGGTTTAAAGAATGATTATACTTTAGATTATGAATCACTATCAAACTTAGTAGATAGTAAAACTAAGGTTATAGCTATAACACATATGAGTAATGTCTTAGGGACTATAGTAGATATAAAGAAGATATCTAAGATAGCTCATGAGAATAACGCATTATTAGTAGTAGATTGTGCTCAAAGCGTTCCCCACATACCAGTATCAGTTACTGACATAGATGCTGACTTCATAGCGTTTAGCGGTCATAAGATGTTAGGACCTACTGGGATAGGGGTTCTGTATGTGAGGAAGGAGGTTCAAGAAGATTTAAAACCAGTATTCGTAGGTGGTGGGACTGTAGAGACTGTAAAGTATGTAGATGGTAGATTCGTTATTAAGTTCTTAAACCCTCCTTGGAGTTTAGAAGCAGGAACTCCTAACATAGCTGGTGCTGTAGGTTTAGCTGAAGCCGTCAGGTACTTAAGTAAGTTAGGTATGGATAACATCGCCTCACATGAGAGGAGGTTAACAGAATACTTCATTAGGAGGTTGAGGGAGGATGAATCATTAAGTAGTAAAGTAGTTATTTACGGACCTCTGAAGACTGAGGGTAGAGGTGGTATAATCTCGTATAACATCATCGGTTCAGACCCTAACGTAGTAGCTACCTTCTTAGATACTTACAACATAGCTGTTAGAAGTGGTTACCACTGCGCACAACCACTACATGACTATATAGGTGCTAGCTCAGGTACAGTCAGAACTAGTTTCTACGTATACAATACTATAGAGGAGATAGATGTTATGGTAGAAGCTCTTAAAGATTTCATAAGAATTATAAACACTTAGGAATTACTTATATATTTATAAATCCTAGAGATAACACTTATCAACTTCTCAATCTATAGAGGTACTTCAACATATCGTTTAACTATATTATTAAACGTTCACCACTCTTTATGTCAACTTTATTCTCTTACTACGTTATATCCCTTCAAACTAGGGAATATATTTATTAAAACGTTATATACGTACTCATCAACTATTATATCATTATCATTTACAGCTATTATTTTTAAACCTTCGAGAGGGTTTATCGGAGGTTCTGGTAGGTTAGGATCTGGTTTCTCCCTACCTACGTATATCCATCTAATCCTCTTACTAGATGTCTTAGTAATTCTATACCAGTACCTACCAAAGTATAAGTACTTATACTTACTGTTAATACTCTTCTTCACAACTAGGTGTATAGGTTTTAGGTAGTATCCACTTTCTCTTATTAGTGAATTATACTCGTAAATCCTACGTCTATACGGTGAGAAGATCTCCATAATTACTGGGTAACCATCCTTTACTATTATATGCTTTCTCATCATACTCGTAAACCTCCACCAACTTAATTAACCTTATCACTTATCTTATATAACGGTAATGACTTTAATTTCGTAAGTACTTCATTAATGAATTCATCAACGGATTCAGTACTGAAGTTCTTACTCTTAAGTAAGTCTTTTATATAGTTTTCAACTAATGAATAGTTTTTATATATTTCGTTAATTTTACGCCAGTTAATACCTTTTAAAGCATTAGCAAGTTTATCATCGTAAGGTAGTACACCCTTAACCATTAAGAAAGCTATTATGGGGTAACCAACATAGTTTCTATAGTAAGTTCCATTATCATTACTGAACACCTTATTCGATTTTAAATCAATCAATACCTTATATACTCTATCACCTGTAGATGATGTTACCTCTGCTTCAGAATCGTTAATCACCCTAACCCTACCGTCAGCTATAGAGCCTAGAGCTTCTAATACCTTAACCCTCGGCGGTAGTTTTAATCTCATCATTGTTCACTACTTTTAATTTTATTAGCGTATCCTTCAGGAGTTAGTAATGATTGTATTTCCTCAGGTTTAGTTAACTCTATCTTAACTATCCACCCACTACTGTAGGGGTCTTTATTAATTAGTTCTGGATGGATCGATAACTCATTATTAACTTCTAATACCTTACCACTTAACGGTGCGTAAACATCACTTACAGCTTTAACAGACTCTATGATAGCTATACTCTCACCCTTCCTCACATACCTCCCTACCTCAGGTAACTCAACATTTATTACCTCTCTTAACTTCTTCTGTGCGTAATCAGTTACTCCGATTAATGCTATATTACCAGATATCTTAACCCACTCATCATTCTCAGTATATCTTACTTCAGGATCTACCTTAATTAAATACTCACCTAGAGATGTCTTAACAGATATATAGTTCTCACTCATACTAACACCACTATATTAGTGGGAAATCACTTATTTTAACTTCATACCTCTTACCCCTAACTACTACCTCTAGATTAAATCCTAAGTAGGTATGTGATGTTTTAATATAACCTATCCCAATAGCTCTATCAATCGTTGGTGAGTAAGCACCACTAGTAACTTCACCAACTACCTCCTCATCAGCTAATATCTTATAACCATGACGAGGTATTAACTTAATACCTTTCTTCAACTTAAACCCTACCCTAAACCTACTAACACCCTCTCTATACACATCCCATAACTTATCACATCCTATACAATCATCTTTACCTCTAGTAAGAGCTACCCAATACCTAGCCTCTATAGGATTCACATCCTCACTAATATCACTACCGTAAAGGACATAACCCATCTCAATCCTAAGTATATCACGTGCTACTAAACCACAAGGCCTAACCCCACTACTAATTAAAGTCTTATAGACCTCAACACCGTTAGGTATATCAGCCCATAACTCAAACCCGTAGGATCTAACCTCCTCACCAGTCCAACCACTACGACTTAATAAGAATACCTTAGCCGTACCGACCTCTACATTAGTTATGAAGTTAAGGAGTTTAAGGTCTTTAAGTCCTTCAACACCTAAAGACTCTAAAACATCACGGGATTTAGGTCCTTGAACAGCTATTAACACTGAATTAGTAGTTAAGTCCTCAATAACTACATCATCATTTGAGAATCCTAACTTACTTCTAACATTTAACATCCAATTAATATCCTTCTCTCTATTAACAGCATTACATACCATTAACCACTCATAATCACTTAACTTATAAATCATCACATCATCCTTAATACCTCCAACCTCATTGAGAATTAATGTAGGGCCTCCCATCTCACCAGGTCTTAACCTACTTAAATCTTTAGTAACTAACTTCTGGAGGAATTCATAGGCTTTACTACCCTTAATTAATATCCTACCCATATGACTAACATCGAATACCCCAACCTTACTCCTAACATCTCTACACTCACTTAATGGATCGCCGAAATCTAGAGGAGTTATCCAACCAACGAAGCTCCCTAAGTTAGCGTTATAACTTTTTTCTACATCAATTAATGGTGTCTCCACCATATCTTATCACTAATATCGATATGTTTTGAATATTCTTAAATCCCAAACTGATAATTTAAATGATTGGAAATGCCTCATCCGTGGATACCTAATTCATCAGTAAGTATTAAGGAGGATTTAATGAGGATTATCGGTGTTAACGATATTCTAGAACTATTTAATGACGTACCTAGGGACTTAATAATTAGTAGAGAGTTGAACGTAGGTCTAGGAAGACCTCTAAACGAGTTTGAAGTTAGACGTTATTTTAAGGAGGTAGTATCTAAGAATAGAGTATTTCGTAACCCACCGCCTTTCACTGGTGGTGGTATCTGTGCTCACTACGTCCCCTCAGTAGTTAAGTTCATTATTAGTAGGAGTGAGTTCTATACCGCATACACACCCTATCAACCGGAGATTTCACAAGGTATACTACAGACGTTATTCGAGTATCAAAGTTTGATGGCTGAGCTCTACGGTGTTGAAGTAGTTAATGCTTCTATGTATAATGGTAGTACAGCAGCTGCTGAAGCTGTAAGGATGGCTGTGAGAATTAATAAGAAGAAGGTTGTTCTAATACCGTATAACGTTAATCCAGAAACTTACGAGGTTATTAAGACCTGGTCTTTAGGTACTGGAGTAGAGATTAAGAGAGTAGCTTACGACTCCTTAAACGGGTGTGTAGATGTTAATGACCTCGAATCTAAACTTAGAGAAGGTGATGTCACAGCAGTATATGTTGAAAACCCTAACTATTTTGGATGTATAGAGCTTTACTTAAAGGAAATCACTGATATTACTCATAAGTATGGTGCTATAGTTATAGTTAACTCCCTACCTATATCATTAGGTATATTAGAAGCTCCTGGTAAGTTAGGTGCTGATATAGTCGTAGGTGATGCTCAATCCCTAGGACTGGGGATGAACTTTGGAGGTCCTTCAGCAGGTATTTTAGGCATTAGGGATGAGAAACTAATTAATCAACTACCTGGTAGGTTAGTAGGTGCTACGTTAGACTTAACTAGTAGGTTAGGGTTTACTATGATATTACAGACTAGGGAACAACATATAAGGAGGGAGAGAGCTACTTCAAATATAACAACTAATAGTTCGTTAATGGCTGTAGCCTCAGCTGTTTACCTAGCATTACTTGGTTCTGAAGGTCTTAAGAAGTTAGGTGAGTCAATACTGTTAAGGACTTACTACGCTATTAAGAAGTTGTCGGAGGTTGAGGATGTTAAAGTACCGTTGTTTGATGAGGGTAAGTACTTCAGGGAAATCACCCTAACCCTCAGGAAGGGTAGTTATATGAGTTTACATAAGGAATTACTGAAGAAGGGTATAATGAGTGGTAAGTATATAGGTCATCAATACCCAGAGTTAGGTGAGTCATGTATAATGTGTTTCACAGAATTACATACTAAATCAGATATAGATCTACTGGTATCAAGTATTAAGGAGGTGTTGAAGAGGGTATGAAGTGGCGGCAGGCTTCTTGGGATGAGAAACTCCTCTTCGAGTTAAGTAGTTATGATAAGCCTACATTCATTGTAGGAGGTGATGAGGAGTTTAGAAGTGAAGTAGGTGATTTACTAAGTATACTACCTAATCATATCATAAGATCTGAAGGACCTCGAATCCCGAACTTATCTGAAGTTGAAGTTGTTAGACATTATATTAGGTTAAGTCAGATGAGCTACGGTGTTGATTTAGGTCCTGTACCTCTAGGGTCATGTACGATGAAGTATAACCCTAAGATCTGTGAGGAGTTAGCTAATGATGAAGCAGTAACCGACCTACACCCATATCAAGATGAAGAGACTGTCCAAGGCATACTACAGATTATGTACTTACTTCAGAGGTGGTTAGCAGAGTTAACAGGTATGGATGAGTGTTGTCTACAACCACCTGCAGGTGCTTCTGGGGAGTTTACAGGTGCTTTAATGATTAAGAAGTATCATTTAGATAGGGGTGAGGGATTTAGAGATGAGATGATAATACCTGACGCAGCTCATGGGAGTAATCCAGCAAGTGCTGCTATGGCTGGATTTAAAGTTATTAGAGTACCTACTTCAGAATTCGGTGAAGTAGATTTTGACGCACTTAAAAATGTTTTAAGTAGTAAGACTGCCGGTATTATGCTTACAAATCCTAACACCTTAGGTATATTTGAGAGTAGAATTGTTGAGATAGCTAAGGAAGTCCATAAAGTAGGTGGGCTCTTATACTACGATGGTGCGAATCTAAACGGGATTATAGGTATTGTAAGACCTGGTGATATGGGATTTGATATAGTTCATCTAAACATACATAAGACTTTCGGAGCTCCTCACGGGGGTGGAGGACCTGGAGCTGGTGTTATATGTGCTAGAGGTGAATTAGTTGATTACCTACCAATACCTACTGTCGGCTTCGACGGTGAGAAGTACTTCCTTAACTATAGCAGGGGTAGGAGTATAGGGAGGGTATCTCAATTCTACGGTAATATAGTACCTTTAGTTAAAGCATTTATATACATACTAGCTTTAGGCCCTAAGATCCGTGAGGTTAGTGAGGTAGCTGTATTAAATACTAACTACTTTATAAAGTTGATTGAAGGTGTTAGAGGTATATCAATACCTTACGGTAGGAGGAGGTTTAGAAAACATGAAGTAGTTTTAAGTTTTGAGGACTTACTAAGAGATACTGGAGTTAATGCTGAGGATATCGCTAAAGCATTAATAGATAGAGGTGTTTACGCCCCAACAATATACTTCCCACAGATAGTTAAGGAAGCTCATATGGTAGAATTCACAGAAAGTGAAACTAGAGAGAATATAGAGTTCTATGCTAATACTTATAAAGAACTTGTTGATATAGCTTATAAGGACCCCTCAAAACTGAAGAAAACACCTGAAAACACCTCAGTAACTAGGCTTGATCAAGGACTTGCAAACCACCCACTAACTAGGTGTCCTACTTATAAATTCCTAGAGAGGTTACAGAAGAAGTAACGTTATGTTAATAGAAGCTAACAACTTTAGCAATAAATTCTTCATTAAATCCAGTAATAACTCTTACGTAACCCTCAAGTTCTCTATCTAGGTCTACATCTCCTGTATCTACTCTTAATACCTTCAACCCAGTCATCTTACTACGAGTTGCTACTATAATTATATTGGATTTCCCGACAGTCCTTATAACTCTAGCTGAAATCTGCTGATTACCCCTACCAAATATGAAACCTTGTCTACCGATAGGTGTTACTATAATCTTAGCAGGACTGTATACCTTTAACAACTCTAGTATTTGATACTCGCTTAAGTCCTTACCAACTAACTCTCCATTATATACTGCATCAACACCTAATAACGTCTTATTAATACCTAATTTATCAGCTATCGCCTTAATAGTTGTTCCAGGACCTAATATGTAGAGGGTGTTAGGTTTAATTATATTTGAAACTACGTATTCAGCAACTTCCTCCTTATCAATCTCATCACTACTACTAAAGTCTTTAGAAGGTATTATGAGGTCTCTTACGTAGGGTACTTTAGCTATCCCATAAACCCTAACCTTCAACACATCACTACTTAAGTATGATTCATCAACATCCGCGATCTCACCTAACTCTATACTAGCTAAACCCTTAATATACAGTGAAACTACTTCAGCAGCAGCTTCAGGACTTGAAGCAAAAACACCTGAATACATCTTAACACCTGATGGTACACCAAGTATTGGTATAGATGTCCTAACTACGTTATAGATGTCTCTAGCTGTACCATCACCTCCTACAAAGACTACTAAGTCAACACCTTCCTCCGTCATCAATTTACACGTATTTAAAGTATCTTCTCTTGATGTGATACCCCCTACATCAACATCTAGTAGATGGTATGATGTGAAGAAACCCCTTACATAGTCTAAACCCATACTCTTAGGGGGGATGATTAACAATACATCGTTAGTTAATTCCTTAAGTCTTTTAAGAAACCTAAGAGCTCTATACGGTGCTACAGGCTTACTCCCCCTCCTTAAAGCCTCGTAGAGGAGGTCCCCATCAGTACCCTTCAAACCTACACTACCGCCCATACCAGCTATAGGATTTACTAAAAAACCTACACGTAGATTACTTACACCCAACTCACACACCCACAGGTGTAATACTACAGCTACGTTATTAAGATGTCATAGTCGTCAACTACACGGTAGGTACTATGTTATGTACGTACTGCTACTCAACGAATATCATATGGGATTACGAACGCGGATATATAGTATGTGGTGATTGCGGTACTGTACTGGATGTGATATACTATTACAACATAAACACTAGTCAAGAAGATGGTAAGCAGATTAAGAAACTAAAAAGTATACACAATGTACAGAGTATGAGTAAGTACACAAGTACGTACTTAAGACTTACTAAGGTAGCTTCTAGACATGGTTTAATAGTAGATAATGAAGTATTTATGAAGTATATCTCAGGATCCACACCATTAGTAAAAGTGTTTAAGAAACCTAATGTAGATATTAGTAGGTTTATGGGTGACGAACCCATTAAATTAGTTTTAGATTTAATGAAGAATTACCCTAAGTTAACTTCAAGAACTGATAGAGCTAAGGTAGCATTAGCTAAAATAGCATTAGATATAGTCATGGATAAGAACTTAAATGTTAAGAAGTTAAGTGATGAGTTAGGTATTAGTGAAGTACATATACGTAGACTTTATAAGACTCTTATTAGGGAGTACAACTTCTTAAATGACGTTAAGAAACTCTTCCTAACTATCGAAGGTAATATACTCTAGTAAATAATTAATCCGTAAATGATTATTTAATGAGGATAAAACTCCAGTACTAACTTTGGTCTAGTCCCTTAATTAAGTTCTTAACTACTTCAGCAACTATTTTACCATCAACTCTATAACGTAGCTCCTTCATAGCTAACCCCATAACGATACTAAAGGCTTTATCCTTCTTCTTAATGAGTTCCTCACGATTTAACTCTATTATCTTACTTACTACCTTAATTACATCATTAACATCAACTTTCGAGTACTTCTTAATTAATTCATTAATAGGACTTTTAGGGTTTAATGCATACTCCCTCAATACCTGGATAACACCATCCTTAGATACCTCACCACGTTTTAAGGTGTTTAGTAAATCTTTAATGACGTCAATACCTATATTTTCTATAGGTACTCCTTCAGATTTAAGACTCCTTAAATGTATAGTTAGTAATGATGCTATATATTGTGGAGTTACCTCCTCATCACTTAATTCCTTCACTAAGTCGTAGAAGTATATAAGGTAAGGACTCTTAATTAACTGCTTACTTATTTCAGGACTTAAAGAGTATTTACTAATTAACTCCTCATATACTGTGTTAGGGTCTTTCGGAACGTACTTAAGTGCTTCATTAATTATCCTATCATCTATCGTTATTGGAGGTATATCCGTCTCTGGATACATCCTAGCAGCACCTGGTTGAGGCCTCATATATCTAGTAGTACCATCCTCATTAGCTACTCTAGTCTCTTTAGGAACCCCCAATAACGCATTTCTAGCTCTATCAACAACTGCTTTTAAAGCTCTAGCACATCTATCCTCAGTACCTATAGTAATTACTACAGCGTCCTCCCCCTCATCAGCATTTAAGAACTTAAACAAATTACGGACTTCAGCATCACTAATACCGTACCCTGGAAGTTCATCAGTATGGATTATCCCGGAAACACCTCCCCACTCACGAGCGTAGTCAGCTAGTTCTGTCCCAAACCTCCTACCTGGTTGTACCTCAACTTTAAGTAATCCCTTAAACTTCTTTAAAACACATGCGTAGACCTTATAACCAACTCTTAACTTATCCCTTACTAACTTACTCTTAGTATCCTTGAACACCTCTGTAACGTCGTAGATGTTAAAGACTATATCCTCATCTCTAACCCCTCTCTTAATAAGTTCATCCTTAATCTCTAGAAGTCTTAATTGCCTCATAACTTCATACTCTACAATCTTAGGGAGTAACTCTAGTCTCTGAACACCCTTAATCTCTATCTTAGTACCTCCTTTAATCGATATGTTTAAGTCCTGTCTAATAGTTCCTAACCCTCTCTTAACCTTACCAGTAAGTCTTAACATAAGACCTATCTTAGAGGCTACTCTAAGAGTCTGTTCAGGAGATCTAATATCAGGTGCTGTAGAGATCTCAATTAACGGTATACCCAACCTATCTAGATTATAAATTACTACGCCGTCTACCTCCCCTACCTTCCTAGCAGCATCCTCCTCCAAACATATTGTTTGAATCCTTACAACACCTTCATCATCTAATACCTCACCCCCTAACGCTATAATAGCAGTCCTCTGAAACCCTGTGGTGTTAGAACCGTCAACAACTATTTTCCTCATGACGTGGACTTCATCAACTACCCTAGACTTAAACCCTAATGCAATACCTGTAGCTATAGCTAAAGCCTCCTTATTCAACTCATGCGGTGGTTCCTCATCTAATTCTACACTACATACATGTCCTCTAGGTACTAAGTAGATTATCTTCTTCCCCTTCATATATTCGTAAATTGCTGCAGGGTCTACCTCCCCAGTCTCACTCCTAGCTATCCTTAAATACCTCTCAATCCTAGCAATACCTTCTTCAGAACCCTCAAAAAGTTTAGTAGGACAACTACAAAACAACTTACTACTAGTGTCTAGTTGTTGATGTATTTCTAACCCTACTCGAAGACCTAAATCCTCATAGTTAATCTCCATGATACCACCTAGGGTATAAGTAATCCTCATGAACTTCATTAATTTCATAAACTATATTCTTTATAAATAATTTCTTAACATCGTTTAAATCATTAAAGTTAGCTAGTAGCCATGATAGTTTAACGTAAGCTGTCTCAGCCAGCATGTCAGACCCTGGTAACACACCACTTAATAGGAGTTTCCTCCCTGTAGTGTAGACATTCATATTAACCCTACCAAATATTGTCTGAGTAGTCATTACTACAACTACACCTTCCTCAACAGCTCTCCTTAGAGACCCTATACACTTATCGTTTATATGTCCTAAACCTGTACCCTCAATCACAATACCTCTAAACCTCCTATCAACTAAGAAGTCTATAATTTCTGGGTCTATACCTGGGTATGCCTTAACTATAGATACCTTCTCCTCAAACTTAGGCATTATTATAAGTTCATCCCTTCTACACCTACTTAAGAATCTGTTGTTGATGATTACAAACCTCTTATCTGGAAAAATAACCTTAGCTAAAGGTATATCATTTATTGATTGAAACGCATCCCTCCTACTCGAGTGTACCTTCCTAACCTTAACACCTCTATGAACTAATACGTAGTTATCTGAGATAGTTCCATGCATAGCAACTACAACCTCACCGAAGGGTGCGTTGATGGAAGTGATAACTGCTGCTAGTAGATTTAATGCTGAGTCTGAACTAGGTCTATCACTACTTCTTTGAGAACCTACTAACACTACAGGTTGTGGGAGACTCCTTAACGCGAAGGCTAGAGCTGAAGCTGTGTATGACATAGTATCAGTTCCGTGAGCTACTACAACACCATCAACACCACCTAAGATCCTCCTCCCTACAACCTCAGCTATTGATGACCAATGCTTAGGGGTCATGTTCTCACTTAAAATCCTATATAGGTCTACGACCTCAATACTGCCTAAATCCTTAAGTTCTGGGATGAAATCTATCAGATCTTCAGCTGTTAATGCTGGTTTAACAGCACCTGTTTCGTACTCAACCCTACTAACTATAGTACCTCCAGTACTCACTATAGAGATTAAACTATCTGAAGAACCTCTAACATAAGTTGAGGTACCCCCACCCTCCTCAGCGTAAGTCTTAACATATCCCTCCTTAACAACCTCAACATATGCGTCAGTAATTGATATACCTATGTTATACCCGTTAGGTAGTTTTAAGATGACTATACCTTCTTTAGAAAACTCTGTTGAGGGCATTAAAACTCCTTCTATAACTTGATTACCCTTTATAATCCTTACTAAGTCACCAGGTCTTAAATTGAGTGACGTATTACCACCTAAATGTTATAGATTTAAAAATTATTGTTTCTTTTTCCTAGGTATAGAAGATGGTGGTACAACAGTTGGTACTGGTAATCCACTCTCCTTCCTCTTCCTTATCCAAAACTCCCTCCTATTCCTAATCCTAGGAACTAAATTCCTCTTAGGTTTAGGGGGTATCTTAGGAGTTGCACTCCGAACCTTACCGGCCTTAGTCATCGAGCCGTGAGTTGGCATCTACACACCTAAGTTAGATATTTTGAGAGTATATATAAGATTTAATGAGTATGTTCTTGAAATGAAGGGCTTAATTAGTTCTTAATATATTTTAACTCCTACTCATGATAGCGTAGGTATGATTACTTAAGACATATTTTTAAATTTTTAAACTAGTTTAATCAAAGGTGTTGAAGTGATGAGGTTATTCCTTACTGATACAGCTGTAGGTGCGTTCGCTGTAGATGAGAACGGTAATATAGTCCTTAAGGTAGTAGCACCTAATGATATAAATAAGTTGGTTGAGAGGTCTTTAAGTATTGAGAACGATATACCTACTGATGAGTTTAAGAAGTTAGTTAATGATTTAATAAGTACTTACGGGAAGGACTTAGAAGTTATTGTGGAGACTGAAGGTTATGCTAAGTACTTAAATGAGTTAGGGTTGAGGACTACCTTACAGTTCGGTGATGATGTAGTTTTAAGGTTTAGGAGTGAGTTACCTAAATATGCTGTTGAGTTAGGCTTTATACAATCTAGTGATGAGTATAAGAACTTCGTACATATGCTTGCATTAGCAGTAACTAGGAGTAAGTTGAGGGTTGTAGCTCAGAAGAGGGACTTACTAGCTATCCAAGCAATTAGAGCTATAGATGATATAGATAAGGTGTTTAACTTATTCGCATCAAGACTTAGGGAGTGGTACAGTATACATTTCCCAGAACTTGATGACTTAGTTAAGGAGCATATAGATTACGCTAGGATTGTGACAGAGATAGGTAGTAGGGAGGGTCTTAATGAGAAGAGTTTAAGGAGGTTAGGGTTTAGTGAGGGGAGGGTAAAACGTATAATTAGTGCTGCTGAGAAGAGTTTAGGTGCTGAGTTATCAGAGTATGATATAGAACCTATTCAGACCTTAGCTAATATAATGTTAGAACTTAATAACTTACGTGACGGTCTTACCAAATACCTCAGCTCACTTATGAAGGAAGTAGCTCCAAACATTACAGAGTTGGTAGGACCTCTATTAGGAGCTAGACTCTTAAGTCTAGCAGGTAGTCTAGAAACCCTAGCTAAACTCCCTGCTAGTACTATACAGGTACTAGGTGCTGAGAAAGCACTCTTCAGAGCGTTAAGGACTGGTGGTAAACCACCTAAACATGGAGTTATATTCCAATACCCTGAAATACATAAAGCACCTAGATGGCAGAGAGGTAAGATAGCTAGGTCACTAGCTACTAAACTAGCAATAGCTGCTAAAGCTGATTACTTCACAGGTAGGTTCATAGCTGATAAGTTAAAGAAGGCGTTAGAAGAACGTGTTAATGAGATAAAGACCTTATACGCTAAACCACCACCTAAGACAACTAAAGTTGAGAGACGTAAAACTCAAAAAACTAGAAAGTAATGATGTGATGTACTAATTAAGTAAGTATTTTAAATCTGAATTTGTTTAACTTATGTGATGTATTACTTATTTAATATCATAAATTAGCTACTGTAGTTACGTTAGTTTAATATAGTATTACCTAGTAGATTTAAATTGAGTTAGGTGAAAGTGTTGAGTGATATCCGTAACATCATTGAAAGTGAATTAAATAGGATATCATTATTTAAGAGTAAGGAGAAGTTATATCCTGAGTATCTACCTAATTCCCTACCTCATAGAGAGAATGAGTTGAAAACATTAACTAGTATATTCAAACCAATGCTCTTAACACCTGGAGCTATAAGTCATAAAGCGTTAATAGTTGGTGGTGTTGGTACTGGTAAGACTGCTACTGCTAGAGTTTTTGGTAAGGAATTTACTCAAATAGCTAAGAAGAAGGGGTTAAACATTAGTTATGTCCACGTAAATTGTCATAGAGACCGTACGTTATTTGAGGTTATTAACGAGATTGTTAGACAGTTAAGACTTCCAGTACCTCAGAGAGGGTTATCAGTTAGGGAAGTTTTAAACTACACATTAGATCTGATGGATAGTGAAGACCTTTATGTGATAGTAACTTTAGATGAGTTTGACTACTTCATCAGTGTTTCAGGAAGTGATGCTGTATACTTCCTGATTAGAGTATATGATGAATTCCCAGATAGGGTTAAGAGGTTAAACTACATATTCATAAGTAAATCACCTACAGCTCTATCATCGTTAGACCCAACTACAGAGTCTTACTTAATTAAGAACTTAGTGATTTTCAACCCGTATAAGTCCTACGAACTCTACGATATACTGAAGTTTAGGGCTGAGGAATCCATATTTGAGGGTGCTGTATCTGATGATATTCTAAGGTATATAGCGGATACTGTAGGGGCTGATAAGGGCGGTCCCGGTAATGCTAGAGCTGCTCTCGAGATATTATTAATAGCTGGTGAGATCGCTGAGAGGGAGGGTTCTATGAGGATATCCTTAGACCACGTTAGGAAGGCTTGTTCTATAGTTGAACCTAACGCAGTAGTATTAAATGATTCCTTACCATACCTAAGCCTCCACGAACTACTTATATTAAAAGCTATAATCACAGCACTTACAGAGAGTGGTGAACCCTACGTAAGTACTGGTGTTATTGAGGAGGTATATCGTAAATTATGTGAGGATTACGATGTAGAACCTAGAAAACATACGAAAATTTATGAATACGTAATGAATTTGAAGAAGTTAGGTATTATAATGACATCTACGTACTTGAAGGGTAGGAAGGGTAGGAGTACTTACGTCTCAATAAGTTTAGCACCATTAAATATTATTAAGTCTAAAGTAGATGAATTACTTAAGGTTAAGATAGCTTATGAAAAGGATAGAAATCCATGACTTTAGAGGAAATATTCTCTAGTAAGGGTAGGGTAAAAGTACTTAAGGTCGTATTAAGACGTGGGGAAGCGAATTTATCAACTATAATTAGGGAAACAGGGCTTAACTATATCTCAGTGATTAAGCATTTAAATTATTTAAAACATTATGATATTATTGAAGAGATAAATTTAGGTAGAGTAAGAGTTTATAGACCTAAGTGGGTTAATCCAAGGGTACGTTATATAGAGGAGATATTAAGGACTTTAGGAGAGGTTTAATCACTGTTTAAAGAACTTATCTAACGCACCACCTTTAGTCTTAATACTCTTTACATCACCTTCAGATTTAGAGGGTTTAGCTTTCTTAACTTCTTTCACACCCTCCTTCATACTCTTTAACTTATTTATCATCTCTATAATTTTAGAAGCATTACTTGGTGAGAGATACCTTATCATATCTTCTGATAAGTTCAGACCTATAGATAGTTTTGCAGCTACTTCAGGGTTTGAGTTAAAGATTATTCTTAAGTACGGTATTACATCAGATTTAGCTGTAGATTTAGATATGTTTAAATGTCTTGCGATAGTACTTGCTAAGTCCTCCCTTATCTGTCTAACCTCTCTAGTCTTAGCCATTAGTAATATCTTTTGTGGGAAGGTATACTTAACCCACCTATACTTACTTTTAATATCGTTGACTATAGAGAGTGCTACACCAGCAGTCATTAAATCTATAGCATATGCTAATAAATCCCAATTACCTGTCTTGACAATCCTACCCATATAGACATCAGCTTTAGATAACGCCTCATAAGAACGCCAAAGGTCTTCAGGGTCTGAGATCTGTCTAGGTAGGTTTTCATTAATCCATTGAAGTAACTCATCAGGTGTTAAATCTGTTTGTTGAGCTGCTTGTTTAGCCTGCCATACATACTTAGACATGAAGACCTTCCTAACTACTTCAAACGGCTCATACTCTCTATCCCTCTGCCTAAGTAAGTTCTTAATAGCTTCTAGAGAGAGTTTACCGTAACCTTCAACTACAGCTTCTAAATCATTAATACCTGACCTTAAATCACCTTCAGCTCTCTCAGCAAGGAATTCTAATGCGTCTTCATCACAGGATACCTTCTCATTCAAGCATATATTCTTCAACACTTTCTTAACGTCGGTCTTAGACAACCTCTTAAACTCTACTAATAACACAACCTCTCTTAAAGGTCTTAACTTAGGGTCCCACGGGTCGTTAGCAGTCATTACTATCGGGTTTTTAGTAGTTTTAATTATATCTAATATTGTTTCTAAAGCACCTACATCAGCTGTACCTGAGATCCCGTCAACTTCATCAAGTAGTATTAACCTACCCTTACCGACAATACTTTTCTGAAGTGCTGCTACACGAGCTATCCTATCAAGATCTTCCTTCCTCCTATAGTCACTAGCATTCATCTCTACTAACTCTAACTTAAACTCATTAGCTATAGCCTCTATAGTACTTGTCTTCCCACAGCCAGGAGGTCCGTAAAGTAATGCAGCACGTTTTTCAGGTATTACCCCCTTCAACCAACTCTTAATCCATGGGATTAAGACTTCCTTAGCTGCCTCCTGATCTACAACATCATCTAATTTCTTAGGCCTATACTTAATTACCCAAGGTATCCTCCTCAAATACTAACCCCACTACTTAGATGGTTTAACAGTTTTAGCTGCCTTACCAAGCAGTACTAACTTAGCTAGTAACGTACTTAGCTGTATCTCCTCATCAGCACCTTCAACTAACCTAAACTGAATCTCACCTAAGTAGTCAGCTATCTCAACTCTTAATGCTTCAGGGATCTTCAACTCAGTACTAAATATCTCCCTATGCATCTGCCTTAGGATATCTACACCTGAAAGACCGTAAGTTACCATTAACTCACGTAACTTATCCCTAGCTTCTAAGAACTTACCGTCAAGAGCTAACTGAATCATCTCTCTAACTTCTCTCGGATGTGCTAATCCGACAACTTTATACACGTTAGATACTGTAACCTCACCTAAACTTGCTGATGCCTGTAATATGTTTATAGCTTTCCTCATATCACCTTCAGATATATCGTAAATAACTTCTAATGCCTCTACATTACATTTAATACCTTCATTACCACATATCCATCTTAACCTACTAACAACATCTTCCTTCTTAATCGGTACGAATCTAAAGACAGCACATCTAGACTGTATAGGTTCTATAATCTTACTTGGGTAATTAGCTATTAGTATGAATCGTGTTACCTCAACATACATCTCCATAAGCCTCCTAAGAGCTTGCTGAGCATCTGCAGTCATGTTATCAGCTTCATCAAGTAATACTATCTTAAACGGTATATTAGTAGGTAACTTACTTCTAGAGAATTCCTTAACCTTACCCCTAATAACATCAATACCGCGTTCGTCAGAGTTATGTAGTAGTACCGGGGTTATACCTGCGAAGAACACCTCATGATCAGGTACTGATACATCATATACGTAGCACTCATTACTTAACACCTCAACACCTTCAACTCTAAGTACTTGAAGATCTGGTGATGCTAACCATCTTAACTGATTATAGAATAACTTCTTACTACCCTCAATACCCTTAACATCTATACTATCTATGAGTTCTAACATAACATCCCTACTTACGTAACCTTCAGAATTAGACTTACTAATTATTAAGGATTCCCAATCAGTCCTAATATCCCTCCCTATAGGTTTAAGTAGGTTTACGATAGGTCTTAACGGAATTATATTATTAGTTGATATTAAGTCACTATCATATATTATGTTGAGGTAGTCCCTATACCTCCTATCCAACACTACGTAATTACTCCAGACCTCAGGTTTTATAGAGATTAAGTAATCCCCGGGTTTTAAACTACTTGCTTTTTTCTCCTTTAGAAATCCGGAATCATCTAAAGATATTATTGAGTGATTCCCAGTTAATTCTATAACACTACCACCTTGAATTAAAACTTTAAGGATGTAGGTAGTCCTATGCCTTACTAAGTAAGATACCCTAGCCCATCTAATCCTACCGTCAGTACCTACAGATAATGTGTTGAGGTCGTGAGGTATAACGTATTCACTACCCCCTAAAGTTATGACGTTATGTCCCTCACTAAAGTAAATCCTATCTAAGTCAGCGAAGGTTAGTAAACGTACGTCATCGTAAATCTTAACTAGTATTGGTGTGTTTGGAGAGACTGAGGCATTAAGTTCTAACATATACATTCTGTAATCAGGTCCGTAGAAATCGTGAGCTAATGCATGTGCAGCTGTAGTCTTCCCAGTACCTGGAGGGCCTGCGAAGAGGAGGTGTGGCATGTTCCTCTCTTTAATAAACTGCTGTAATCTCTTAACAACATCTTCTTGATTAACCATTTCCGAAAGTGATTTAGGTCTGTATTTCTCAACCCATAATAACTCCGTAAGTGTCTTACTAGACATCTACTCATTACCATTAATTAAATTACTGAAAATTACTTTTAAGTAGTGTGTTTAAAGGATTACTACTTAGTCCTCTCATACCTACGGACTACAACACCTAGTAAGCCCTCATCAGATATTTTAACTATCCTAACCCTTACCCTCTCATTAATGAATCCTTTAGGTATCAGTACTTTATACCCTCTATAAAACCCTACACCCCTACCATTTTCATCAATTTCCTTAACTAATACGTCTATCTCATCACCGATGACTACATCATCTTTTAAATCATTAACTCCCTTATAGATACTGAATCTTTTAACATCTATATTATAGACTTCCTTATAATTTCTGTATTTAGTCAAACTACCACCGTTGTTTAGAATTATTAGGTAATTTAGCTAAGTATTCTTTATCACTCATACATACACCTACTAACTCATACATACCCTACTCACATACACCGTTACTTAATTAGTAGTAGATTTATATACTTTTAAGAATATAGTATCGTTATCGGTGTGTTGAGATAGTCCAACACATGATAATAGTGTTGAGAGGTGATCGGGTAGAGTTGGGTATATATGATGATCATGGGATGTTAGTGGAGGGTAAGGAACTACTTAATACTAAATCATTAAGTATATCGAGGACTGTTAAGAATATAAATATAACTAAGTCCTCATATAGTGATGCAGTAATCATAGTATGTGAGTTGTTAAATACTACACGAAAGACTTAATTATGTGGTCCGGAGCTGGCTATAACCCGTCTTCTGTACTACGGCGGTATTAGGCTTAGCGGCCTACCCGCACCTCACACGGCACTCATCGGTGCTACTTGGCCTTACTCCACGGGGGTCGGCCGTTTCAACGCAACCTACACCATACTCAGCGGGTTACTGGTTAGGTGTTACCACCTAACCCTCACCGCCTCATAGACATACGGTGTAGGACGTGTCGTTTCTGTGCCGTTGCCGCGGGTCTCCCCGCACCCCTTACGGGGTCCCGTGCCGTGTGGAGGACGGAGTTTCCTCAGGGAGGAGTCCCCGTAACCGCCAACCAGCTCCGGACCGCATTTACTTCTTAATCTAGAGAGTTAATAAAGTTTAACCGTTGTTTGATATCTTCTTAATAACTTCTTTCTGTATGTTATTGACTTCATCTACGTTACTACACCTAGAATATAGTTCTAATAATTCTTTATTTAATTTATAGAATGTATCTCCCCACTTAACTATAGAGAGTATTTTAAGTGCTTCATCTTTAAATCCTGTTATAAATAAAGCAGCTGCAGTAGCCTCTAAACTACTTAACTTAGTTGCTACGGCGTAGTTTATAGGGTTTCCAGCGAAGAGTATCGGTAGTACTCTCTGAGGTCGTTTATCTCTAAGTAGTTCCTTAAGGATGTCAATACCTTCATTCCATGAAACATCAATAACTGCTAACCCATAATTACTTATATAAAACCTATCAGGAGGTGTTAATACCTTATTAGATAGTGGATTTAAAATTAAGCATTTCTTAGGTAGTTCATGAAAACTACTAACTCTAACAGCATAACCAAGTCTAACCATCTTAAGAGCTGAGCATTTCTTAGGGTCGTCCTGACCGTAGCTAATTACGAAGACTCTAACCATCCAATCCACTACATGATTTAAAACTTATAAGTATGGATCAAAGTAAATGTATAGGGGTATGATTGCCTGAAGCTATAGTTTTAGTTAATACAGATATAGGTTCTGAGGAGGAGGTCCTTAATAAAATCTCAACTATAGAGGGAGTTACTGAAGTCTACGTAGTTTACGGAGTTTATGATTTAGTCGTTAAAGTAAGTGCCTCTACTACTGAAGAACTTAAGGATATAATATCGAGTAAGATTAGGAAGCTACCTAATGTTAGGTCTACATTAACTATGATTGTTGTTGAGGGGAAGGTACGTAAGTAGTGTTGATAGTAGAGATTTAAGTGGTCAGGGAGTAGTAGTTCATATAGGATTAGATGATATTGACTCACACTTCGGTGGATGTACAACACATTTAAGTTACTTAATAGTAAAGGAATTACTGAAGACATTAAATGTTGAGTTTATAGACTACCCAAACCTAATCAGGTTAAACCCATCAATACCTTTTAAAACTAGAGGTAATGGTGCTGTAGTACTAAGATTGAAGACAGATAAATCAAGTATTAAGTTATTAGTTAAGACCTTAACTGATATGACTTTAAAATACATATCAGAATATGAAGTGAATGTAGGTTCTGACCCAGGAGTAGCTTTAGTATTCGGTGAAGTACCTAAGGAATTAAGTAAGTTGTATATGAAGGCATTAACTGATTACGTACATAGAGACTACCTACTAAATATCTTAAATAGATTAGATAACGTAGAACTACCGTTAGGTACTTCAAGAGGTGTTATAGGTGCCTTGGCAGCTATTGGATGGCCTCAAGGGAGTGACTGTACTTACGAATTACTAGCTTATCGTGTATTGAGAGATATTGGAGAGAGATGTGTGGATAAGACTTCTGTGAAGTATGTAGATTTAAAGTATAGTGAATATGTATTTAATAATTACGACCATGAAAACGATATACTGCTAATAACACCTCATAGTAATGACCCAGTACTACTCGGTATTAGAGGTGAGTACCCTGAAGTACTTACTAACTACTTAAACGAGTTAAGGATTTGTGAACCTATAAGTGGTTATATGATCTTTAGGACTAATCAAGGTACAGATGCTCATTTAATACTAGGGAGTATAGATGATGTAAGACCTTTTAGAACCTTATGTCTAGAGACTACGTTAAGGTCTAAGCCTAAGTATTTAAGAGGTGGGCATTTAATTATTAAGATATGTGATGAACCAATACTATATGCAGTATTCTATAAAGAATCTACGTTAACATCAGTAATAAGTGAGTTAGGTATTGATAGTAAGGTAGTATTATGTGGTTCTATTAAACAATGGGATAACCTAACTAATGTTATGAATGTTGAGAAAGTCCATATTATAGAGTTAGTAAGGACATACGTCCACAACCCTAAATGCCCTAGATGTGGTAAGCGTATGAAGTCTGCTGGAGTTAGTAAAGGATTTAAATGTGGTAAGTGTGGTTATAGAACTACTAATCTAAGTAAGGAGGTTGTTAAGGAAGTTATAAACGTTAACAAAGTATATACTGTAAAACCTTACAGAATGAAACACCTAACAAAACCCTTATGTAGATATGGTAGGGAGAAACAATGTTATTATGTAAGACCATCAGGAGACTGGATCATCTAATAACTAGTTAAAGGACTAACCTAACAAATCCAAATAGAATTAAACCCCTACGTTTCATCTGGAGACCACTTAAAACCCACTTAATTCACCAACATATCAGGACAGAACAGTATATGTTTATATAATGATGTAGTGATTAGGAAATTAATTAAAGGATTAATAACTTTTAATTTAACTTTAAATCCCTACACCCCTTTATTTCTTCTGGAGACATAATACATATTATATTAGGTCTAGATTGAAGAATTAAATTCAATATAATAAATATCACATTAGAGATAATTATACAAACTAAACCTAACATAATTTCATCTAAATACCTTAATTTTAACTTAATCATAAACTCCATATGAAGTTAGGGGGTGTGGGTGTTATTCTATTAATTAAATTATGATAAGTACATCTATCTCACCTTATTATTACACCCCTCCAGTTCTTCTGGAGTGGGTTTGATAACCCACTAATTAAGTTGTTATAATGTTTAACTACTTGATGAGCTTTTTACGTAGTGTTTTACTAGGTCTATCTTTGTTATTATACCTTTCACACCATCTCTATCTACCACTAATACTGCTGGATATGTTAGTAGTAGTGTCTCTACTAACGGTATTGGTGTTTCTTTAGGTATCTGCGGTGGTGGTGGTTCAGCTATATCAATAGCTATTAACTTCTTTAAGTCTTTCCTAGTTCTTAATATTTTAAGTAATGTTGATTCGTAGACCATCCCTACTACCTTACCGTTCTTATCGAGTACTGGGACTTGAGATATGCCTTTAGCGTCCATGATATCTATGATGTGTAGTATTGGGGTATCTACTTGAACGCTAATAACTGGTGATGTCATGATCTTCTCAACAACTTCATTAGTTTTAGATACCTTACTAAGAGCTTCTAAGATCTTCCTTAATGTAGTCATCCTAGGATTAACAGTACCTCTCTCAATCCTAGCTATTAATGATTGACTCACACCTGCAATCCTAGCTAACTCTTTCTGAGTTAACCCAGCTGCAATCCTCATCCTCCTTAACTCCTCAGCTGATGGGATCATAGACATCTCAGTATCTCTAATTTAATTGTAGGAATCATAATAAAAATACTTAAGTTTTAGGTAGTAATTAGACATGGTGTGTAGTATTGTAGGTTGTGGAAGTGGTAAATTAAAATTAATTAACATTAAATTCTTCGGTAGGGGTGGTCAGGGAGTCGTTACAGCAGCTAACATATTAGTTAGGGCAGCATTTATGTCTGGATTATGGGGTCAGTCATACCCGTTCTTCGGAGCTGAGAGGAGGGGGGCTCCAGTAACAGCTTATGTTAGACTTTCAAAGGATAGAATAAGGCTTAGGTCTACTTATATGGAGCCTGACATAGTCATAGTTTTTGATGATAAACTAGTAAATATCTTAGATATCTATAGCGGTGTTAAGGATGAAGGTATTATAATAATTAATACATCAGATGATATACGTCATAAGAAGTATAAAGTATTTAAAGTTAATGCTAGCGGTATAGCTAGGAAGTTAGGGTTAGTATTTGCTGGATGGCCCTTAGTAAACATGCCTATGTTAGGTGCTTTCTCTAAAGTAACTAAGTTAGTAAGTATTGATAACGTTGTCGAGAGTATTAAGGATTATTTCAGAGGGTATTCATCGAAGGAGTTCTTAGAAGCTAACATAACTAGTGTTAAGATAGCTTATGATGAGGTGAGGGAGGTTGTCTAAAACACATATACTACCGATATCAAGACCTTCTATAGGTGTTGGTGGTAAGACAGGTTATTGGAGGGTTAAGAAACCTGAAGTAAATCACAGCAAATGTATTAGATGTAGTATGTGTTGGTTGTACTGCCCTGACTCAGTAATTGATGTTATTGAAGGTTCTGATAAGTATGTAGTGATCAACTACAACTACTGTAAAGGTTGTGGTATATGTTCTGAGGTATGTCCAACTAAAGCTATAGTAATGGTTGATGAGTGAGACTATGGTTGTTAAGGTCTTAACAGGTAATTACGCTGTTGCTGAAGCTGTTAGACTATCTAATGTCGATCTAATTACTGCATACCCAATAACACCTCAGACAACTATTGTTGAGAGGTTGAGTGAGTATGTTGACTTAGGAGTTATTAAATCTAGGTTTATTAGGGTTGAGTCTGAATTTAGTGCTTTAGCTGTTGCTTACGGTGCTGCATTATGTAATGCTAGGGTATTCACAGCTACATCATCTCACGGACTACTCTACATGCATGAGATGTTATGGTGGGTTGCAGGTAGTAGGATCCCTATAGTTATGGCAGTAGTTACTAGGTCTATAGGACCTCCTTGGAATATATGGGATGAACATAGTGACTTCATGGATCATAGAGATTGTGGTTGGTTGATGGCCTTCGCAGAAGATAATCAGGAGGTTTTAGATACTACAATACAGTTATTTAGGATTACTGAAGATGAGAGGGTATACTTACCAGGTATGTTAGGTCTTGACGGCTTCCTACTAAGTCATACTTCAGAACCTGTAGATGTTCCTGAAGAACATATAGTTAAGTCATTCCTTAAACCTAGGTCACAACCCTACAGTATGTGTGGTGTTGAGTTATTAACTTTAGGGAACCTACCTAAAGCTGAAGACCATATGATGATGAAGTATGATATTCAAGTATCTATGGAGAATGCTAAGAAGGTTATTAAAGAAGTAGATTTAGAGTATAGTAAGTTAACTGGTAGAGGCTACGGTGGTTTAATAGAATGTTATAGATGTAGTGATAGTAAGTACTTAGTAGTTGGTATGGGTGGTTGGGTAGGTACTATGAAGGATGTTTGTGACGACTTAAGAGACTTAGGTTATAAAGTTGGGGTACTTAAGGTAAGATTCTTCAGACCATTCCCTGAGGAGGATATTATTGAGGTGTTAAGAGGTGTTAAAGGTGTACTAGTATTTGATAGGTCTGTATCCTACGGTTCTTTAGGTCATATACATACTGAGATACTTGCTAGGTCTTATAGATTAGGTAGTAGACCGGTAATTAAGGGTATTATAGCTGGGTTAGCTGGTGTTGATGTAGGTGTTAGGGAGTTCATGAACTCTATAGTAGGTTTTGTAAATGAGGTTGAGGAGAGAGGTTATGTTGGAAATTATTCTGAGTGGTTGTTACCTGGGTGAGATTATTGCTAAGAATTCAAGACCTACCTAAGGATAAGTACGTACTCCCAGGACATACAGCATGTCCTGGATGTCCGGAAGCTCTAGGTCTTAGATATTTAGGTATGGCCTTAGGTAAGGATATAGTTTTAGTAGTACCGGCTAGCTGTTCATCAATACTTCAAGGTACTATGCCTGGTAGTAGTTTAGCTATGAGGGTAGTTAACGTACCATTCGCTTCAGCTGCAGCAGTTGCTTCAGGTATAGCTAATATTAAGGATTTAGTAGGTGGTAATGTAGTACCTGTTGTTTGGGCTGGTGATGGTGCAACAGCAGATATAGGTTTTGCTGGGTTATCAGGTAGTGCTGAAAGGAATGACGACCTCATCTACGTATGTGTTGATAATGAGGCATACATGAATACAGGTATTCAGAGGAGTTCGTTAACACCTTACGGTGCTTGGACAACAACTACTATTAAGGGTAAGAGTGAGGATAAGAAGGAATTACCACTAATTATGTTACTTCATAAGATACCCTACGTAGCTACTGCTAGTATAGCATTCCCTATAGACTTCATAAGTAAGTTGAGGAAGGCTTTAAACATACGTGGATTTAAGTACATACACCTACATGCACCATGTCCTACAGGTTGGAGGTTCGACCCATCTAAAACTGTTGAAGTTGCTAGATTAGCTGTTGAAGTAGGTGCTTGGATATTATTTGAGGCTGAGAGGGGTAAGGTGAGGCTGACACCACCGAGTAATACGTACTTAGATAAGAGTAGGAGGAAACCGCTTAAGGAGTACTTAAGTATTCAAGGTAGGTTTAGGTCTTTAAGGGATGAGGATGTGAAGATGTTTGAGAAGATTATAGATAGTGCTTGGGAATTAATAACTAAGTTTACTTAATAACTAAATTCATAACAATAACTACAGCTACAAATACTGAAGCTATAATTAACAACGTTATAGGTGATATCAGGAACTTAGACTCGACATCCTCGAAGAACCTAACTAAACCAGCAGCTGTTTGAGGACCTACAGGACGTTTTTTCTTCCTAGTAGACATACTAACACCTAATAAGTACTTAGTTTTAGAAATTTAAAAATAGTAGTTAGTTTATGGGGGTTGTATGGGGTTAACCTTAAGAGAGGTTCAGGAGTTAATGATGAAGTACTACTTCGAGAGAGACTCAGCTAGAGGACTCTACGCAACATTTACATGGTTTGTTGAGGAAGTAGGGGAGTTAGCAGATGCACTACTATCAAATGATAAGGATAAGATTAAGGAGGAATTAGCAGATGTATTAGCATGGTTAGCATCAGTAGCAAACTTAGTAAATATAGATATAGAGGAATCATTCATAAAGAAATACCTAAACAGTAAAACACCACCATAACTAAACAGTCCAACCCCTCAAGAACTTAGAATATCCAGTATACGGGAGGGTATACGCAACCCTACGAGTCCTATCAAGAAGATAGACATCATAATAAACTCCAAACTCACTTAAAAACCTAGTTAAACTACTTAAAACATCTGGAGTAATAACAGCAAGTACATACATAACATTCTGAGGTGATAGGTGTATACCTGCAATAAATACTAACTCTGAAAGAATATTAGCTAACTTATACAGTAGATTATAGCTACCCTCCACCCTTATACATACATAGAGAGAACTCCCTATAGGGAGAGGAATTAACCTCAACCTAAAACCTTTAACAACTCTACTAACATGCTGTTTAAAATGTTTAAGTACCTTAGCATAACTAATATCGAGTTCCTTACTAATACTTGCAATATGTTTAAAAGGATCTACTTCTAATTGATCAATAATTAGTAAGTCTAATAAATCAAACTTAGAATACCTATAATCTTCAGTACGTAACTCATTAACATCAACATCTTTAACTACCGAAGTAGACTCTGAAGATAGTCTGTAAAGTCTATCCCAATTAACTTTAAATTCCTTACGTATGAAGTCGAAATGATAAGTAAACTTAGCCCTAGAGTATATTGATTTAATAATAACGTTGTAATTACTAATATCTTTAATATCCCTAACTATAGATGTTAATTTAGATATTATTTCATGAGTATCAATAGAGGCTGGAATGTAATATACCAGGAGAGTACCTTGGAAAGGTAGTAATATAGGTGCATAAAAGTTTAGAAATTTACCAAACTTATTATCTCTTTCAACAATATCTCGTTCTATATAATCTTTAACTATAATTACTAACTTCCTTAGACCTATACTTGAGAAATCAATATTAACTCCGAAAGCTACACCTAGTCTCTTAAGATAATTCAACTTACGGGATAGTGTATATGATGGTATGCCTAAATCCTTCGCAATCTCAGTCTTTAAAGGTAAATAATCGTATGAAAGTATATGTTCTATCAATTTTGCTGTAGCAAAATCTAGATATCTATAGAAATTTTTTGCTAATTCCTCAATCTCATCTACTGTTTTCAGTACCATTTTACTCAAATAATTATAAACATAACAACTATATTAAGTTTATTAATAAATTTGTTAAGTTTTTCAGATAAATACATGAGGTACGTACTTTATCTTACTAATGGTGATAGTTAATATGAAGAAAGTCTTACTAAAACTACTATTAACAGATTATAGAATCATTCCAATAACTATAAAAGTCGTATTACTTGGTTTAGCAGCTACGAAGGTCTTACCGCTCGGAAGGCCTTATAACGCAGATAGTTTCTAAACCTTGCCTTGTTTTTAATCCTTACAGCATTTTTAAAGCATTATAGCCTAAATATATATTTCCTCACCACTTCCTTGTTAACAATTAGTTGTAGAATGTATTCATTACACATCGTTATCTCCCTATTTAATTTAACGATAACTACTATTAAACCTGTATCTAATATTTCTGAAGTTACTATATCAATTGAGACCTCCTCCAACATTTTACCATTAGTTCTATAAACTAGTATCTGGTACTGTCCTATATTGTAATTATTGCTTCTTATACTGATTATTAACTCATTATTTTGTTCGTTATACATTACTGACTCTATTTTTGGTGGTTGATGTGTTATTATGTGGTTTGTGTTTGGCGTAGCTGTTGTTATTAAAGTCCATGTAAGTATTGATGTAGTTATTACTATCATTAATAGTACTACTGAGGCTGTTATCTTAGTTAGTCCTCTACTTAATAACTTCATCACTACTCAATAATGTATTACTTTGATGAGTATTAACTAGTCTTGTAATTGTGTTTAAATGTTATTACAGAAAAATTTATATAGTAGTACTAAGACTTTCTCTCCTTTATAGTTTTTATTAATTCCTCAGCTTTTGTGACATCGTTTTCGATTATAGTTCCAGTAACTATTATATTAGCACCTGAGTTGATTAGTTTTAAAGCATCCTCACCTCTCTTAATACCGCCTCCAACTATTAAGTATGATTTACTGAGGTTTGATGAGATCTGCTTTATATATTCTGGTTTTAGTGGTTGTGGACTTCCGGAACCAGCTTCTAAGTATATGTACTTCATACCTAAGTACTCAGCAGCTAATGCGTATGCTATACCTATCTCAGGTTTTTCTAGGGGTAACGCCCTAGCCTTACCTACGAATCCAGCAGTACCTCCGTAACCAACTATGATATAAGCTGTTGGTAGTGGTTCTAACCCGTACTTCTTAACTATTGGCGCTCCTAGCACTTGAGCACCTATGATGTAGTATGGGTCGTCAGAATTCAGTAAACTCATGAATAATACTGCATCAGCTGTTTTTGAAAGTCCGTTTACATTTCCTGGAAATAGTATTACTGGTTTACCAAACTCACTTAAGACTTTAACAACTGAGTCTACATCGTATTCTGAAACACCTATACTACCACCTACTAAGAATGCGTCAGTACCTGCACTAACTAACCTACTAGCAATAAGTTCTAACTCCTTAATATCGTAGACTTTAGCTGGGTCTATAAGTGATAGGTGTACTACCTCACCACCTCTTACCTTACCCTCAATGTAGTTATTTACTCTACCCCTCCACTTCATACTCACTACCTCTACTGTAGGTTACTTCGATAGTACCTTCAGTAAACTTATCTAGGAATTTAGCGTAGACATCAACTTCCTGGTAGATCTTAGGTATACCTCTTAAAGTTGCTCTTAAACCACAGTTCTGATTACTACATGATATAATAGCTATATCCTCACTCCTATCTATACCTATACTTAAAGTCATTAAACCACATGTAGGGCATTGAAACCTAGTTGGTGGTTTCCTAATAACCCGTGTTACCTTCTTATACCTCTTCCTACTCCTCCTACCCATCAATACACCATAATCTCTACGGTTTAAGGTCTATATAACTGTTTCTTTAAGTCAGGATTTTCCTTAATGTAGAACTCCTACCGATGTAGAGGATCTCAACTAATATATCATTAATTAATTCATTACTAACATGTAAATCCCTGAAGAACCCGTTACCCTCAGCAACATGTTGTGTTATGATATGGTAACAGGACTTCTTAACACCTCTGAAAATTACGTTTAACTCGAAATCCATACAACTACAGTAGATTTTAGGTATTATTAAGTAATCCCTCTCCCTACCGTAGAATACCCATACGATCACTTCATCAGATGATAATTTAATAACCCTCCTATCATGGAGTGCTTCTCTAATCCTCTCATCCATTAACTCTAAATGTTTAGACTCTATAAACTCCTTAATTACTCGGAAGTTCTGACTCATTCAAGTACCTTAACATTAATATCTACGTTATAGGTACTCTCTAAGTTTTTAATCTTCTTAGCTATCTTCCTTAACTTCTTTAAATCCTCTCTAGCTATATAGATAGTTACTGAATTACCATTAACTTTAATGTTAGCTGAAGGTAATTCCTTAAGTATTACCTCCTTCAGCTTATACTCAATACTACTCCTCACTAACTTCTTAACAGGTACTACTATAGTCTCATCACCGAAGGTGTATATCTCATACTCAAGCTCATCAGTTATGAAGTCCCTAACCTCAACTACAGGTCTAGCTAGGTCAGCTTCCCTAAGACCTGTAGGTAATTTAACAGTCATGTTAACTATGTAGACCTTACTCACCTCACCTTTATCTATGAACACTACAGTGTCTATGATGCTAGGTATCATACCTAGATCAACTCTCCTAATAAACCTCTGTAGTGCGTCTATAGGTGATGTTGCGTGGACAACACCGACCATCCCTATACCTGCTAACCTCAGATCTACGTATAGTTTGAAATCCTCATCAGTTCTCATCTCATCAAATACTGTGTAGTCAGGTCTACTAAGTAGTAGTACGTCGTGGAGTTCGTCAGGGGATGCATATGCTTTAGAGTATTGAGTTACTTGAGGAGGTAACCTCATATCCCTAGGTGATTCTATAGTCTTAACAATCTTACCCTTCCTTAAGTAGTACTCAGCTAGTGCTTGTGCGAATGTGGTCTTACCCATACCTGGAGCACCAGCAATTAATATACCCTCAGCCCTCTCCTCAAACCTCCTAAGGAGTTTATCAGGTAGTTTATAGTCTTCAAGTTTAGGTCTAACTAACGGTTTCACAGCAGTTATCTCCCAACCACTACTCATAGGCGGTCTAGTCACTATGATCCTATAATCACCTAATTGTATTATCGTAGACCCCTGCCTATCAATCTCTATAACACTATTAGGACTATTCCTAGCTAACTCCATAACCTCATTAGCTATTAACTCTATATCACCTCTAGACAATATATTACTATCTAACTCTACTAAATACCACATACCAGGCCTACCCTTCTTAGCTAGGGGTTTAGCACCCTCCTTAAGATGTACACTCATTGTATCCTTATCAAAGAACTTCTCAAGAGTTAAACTCGTAGTAGGTGTTGGAGTTACTAGATATACCTTAATACCTAACACCTCAGCAGCTAGTGCTTGAGCCTTACTTGAGGTAATTAATATACCTCCCAACTCATGAGTAAACTCCATAATAGCTAAGTCGATATTATCAAACTTCTTATTCATTGAAACGTTATCAACTTCAACACCATACTTACTACATAAGCTCCTCACAATACGTAACTCCTCAAGCCCTATAAAACCTAGTATATTACCCTCACTAGCTAACTTCTCAAAATACTCTACCAACTCCCTACACACGACTAAACGTCCTGAAAACCTACCCTCACTTACTAACCTCCTCAAAACACCATTAACAACTACTGTAGAGTCAGGTACGTATACCTCCTCACTAACTATCTTAACACTACCCACCCAACACCACTCTACCTATACTCATTCTAAGTAATTATTTAGATAATAAAGTTTTAAGAATTGTAGGTAAGTATCTAATGAGGTTTGTGGCCGCGGTAGCTCAGCTCGGTAGAGCGCGGGACTGTGGGCTCCTAAGCAGGTGGAGATCCCGAGGTCCCGGGTTCAAATCCCGGCCGCGGCCCCACCTACTTTAAATTTTAAACCTTTAATAATAAACAGTTACTTCGGTGGTCGATATGAAATTAAGTAGATACTCACGTGAGGGGTTAAAACTAGGGTTTAAGATCTTAGACGTATACAGATATAAGGATAAGGAGGTTTTAAGAGGTATATATAGAGGTAAGGTAGTATTAGTGGAGTTATCTAGGTATAGGGAGAGTATGGACTTAGAAACGTTTAGGAATGAATTACGGTCGAAGCTACCTGGTTAAACCGTAGTGTTAGCTTATTTATAGGTAAACCTACCATTTAAGGACGTTAGGTCTTTTAGATTGGGCTTTACTTCTAGCCTCATCAACTATGGAATCTATCCTTGATATGAAGTCCGGGTCTAATTTCTTGAAGAGTGGTTCTGGTTTAGATATCTTATGAGGTGTTTCAACATCTACTACAGTGGGTGTGAGTCTCACTGAGTTTATATCTATGTTTAAGATATTGAATAGTTTTCTGGTGGTGTTAGGTATTATTGGATATAGCATTAAGCCTAAGTAGTATATACTGAGGAATCCTAAGTATAGTGTTGTTATTACGTCATTAGTATCTGTTCTTATTTTAGCCCATGGTTGCTTAACGTTAAGGTAGTAATTACCACTCCTAGCAAGTTCTAGTATTACGTCAGATGCAGTCCTTATCCTAGCTAAGTCCATATACTCACAATACTTACCTACGGCGTTTTTAATCTTGTTTAGGAATTCTAAGTCAATATCTGAGTATGTTGATGGTTTATGTATTAAGCCGTTGAAGAATCTGTATATGAGTGTTAAAATCCTATGTATGTAATTACCTATATCATCATTTAACTCACTATTTACTATCCTTAAGAATTCAGACCATGAGAAGTTAGTATCCCTACCCTCAGGCCTCATCCTAATCAACGTAAACCTCCAGTAATCTGGTTCAGGTATTATCTCTAAAGCCTCATCTATCCATATACCAACCCTCCTACTCTTACTGAATTTCTGACCCTCAAACATTAAGTACTCAGTAGCTGAAATTATAGTAGGTAGGTTATAACCTTCATTACTAGCTACTAACATCGCAGGTAGTATAATAGCGTGGAATGGGATGTTATCCTTACCTATGAAGTATGCAGTACCTGAATCGTTATTAAACCAGAACTCACGCCACCTCCCCTCAACTCCTAAATTCTTAAAGTACTCCTTAGTAGCTGATATATAACCTAATAGAGCTTCAAACCATACATATATGGTCTTATCCTCAGCTTCAGGAAATGGTGCTTTAATACCCCACTCACTATCCCTAGTTAAAGACCTAGGCTTTAACCCCTGTCTAATCCATGAGATTGAGAAGTTCTTAACGTTCTCATCTAGGTACTTATGATTAACTAACCACTCCTTAATAACATCCTCAACTTTATCTAATCTGAAGAACCAATGCTTAGTCACTTTAAATATAGGTCTACTTGAGCAGAAGATACATTTAGGTGTTATTAATTCCTCAGGGTTTAGTAACCTACCACAACTATCACATTGATCTCCTCTAGCATCTTCATAACCACAGTAAGGGCATACACCAACTACAAATCTATCCGGTAGGTATATCCTATCCTTCTCACAGTAGGGCATTACCTGTTCTCTAACTTCTATATAACCATTCCTATATATACTCATCATTAAATCCCTTACAAACTCTTTATGTACTTCACTCTCAGTTCTTGTGTAATTATCAAATGATATATACCATGTCTTAAAGAGCTTACTTACGTATTCGTGAGCTTCATCAGTTAATTCCTGAGGTTTTATTCCCTTCCTCCTAGCTTCAACTTCTATGACAGTACCGTGCTCATCACTACCACTAACAAATACTACTTCATAACCACGAAGTCTTAAGTACCTAGCGAATACGTCAGCAGATAACACACTACCAATCATGTTACCTAAGTGTGGGACAGTGTTTATGTAGGGCCATGCTGAAGTTACTACCCACTTACTGTAATTCACTCTAAGCACCTAGAGTTCTTTATATTTTCTAAACTTAAAATTATTTAGGATGTTATGAAGAGTAGTGATGTAATACAGAAGATATCACCATATATTAAATACCCATTTATGGTATCATTAAATGAGTATATGAGGAAACTCTACGGTTCTTCAGTACCTATAACTCACGTTATAGAGTATTGCGAGAGTAAATATCTTGAGAGAGCTGTTGTTAGGGTTAAGTCAGCATTAAAAGACTTAGAATACATACCATCAACCTCCGAAAGTGTTGAAGTATCTTCATTCTATATAGGGTTAATACTAACTTCAGCTCTAGGTAAGTGGTACTTCCGTAAGTATATTGATTACGAATCTAGGAAATCGTATGAGTACCTATTAGGGGATTCTGAGGACAACATAGTTAAGGTAGCTAGTAGCTTAGGAGTTCAAGTGGAGTTCTTAGGGAGTCCTAACGATAAGTGTGGTGAGAGGGTTGTAGTTGGTACTGACTTAATAACATCAAAACCTATAGTACATTGTTTTCAGTTTAGAGTCCCTATAACTACATATCTTAGAGGTATCTCTAAACTAGCTACAGAACCTAAGTGGAAACTAGTGAATCAGTACTTAAAAAACGGCTACGTATATTTAGGGAAGAGGGAGGTATCAAGGCTACTACAGGAATTTATAAAGTATAAACTACTAGATACAGTTCCAGACCTAAGTAATACTAAGTTTGAGGGGTACATTAATGAGGTTTTAGAGAATTTAAGGAAGGAGTTCCCTACACGGTTAAAACCTGTTGAGGAGGTCGTAGAGAAGAGTTTAGAAAGTCCTCAACAAGTTATTAATGAAGCATTCCCACCATGTATTAAAGAATTAATTGATATGTTGAAGAGGAATGAAAACTTATCACATCATCAAAGATTTACATTAGCTACATTCTTAATTAATGTAGGAGTTGATATAGAAGAGATAGTTAATCTATTTAGACATGCTCCAGATTTTAATGAGAGAATGACTAGGTATCAGTTAGAACACTTAGCAGGGTTAAGAGGTTCTAAGAGGAAGTACTTAACATATAGTTGTGATAAGATGAAGAGTTTAGGTATATGTGTTGCTGACTGCGGTGTTAAGAACCCACTTACGTATTATTTGAGGGTAGTGAAGAAGTTTAAGGATGTAGTGAAGAAGTAGTAGTATAATACTTAAGATTTGATTGAAGGAAGTTATCATTTAGTTAAATGTTTCTAATTAGAGTTTAAATTCTATCTTCTCATACCCAGGTGTGGTAAATCCTTTAGGTACTGAGAATATTAGTAACTTACCATCTGCTAATATATCGTAGTTAACTCCGAGATACGCTCTTAGTACTGTAAGACCTCCGGTAAAGACCCACGTAACAGTGTAGTCATATTCACTGACTTCAGATTCGTAAGTATCTTCATAAACGTTAACCCCACGTCTTAAATCACCTTTAAACATTATGTAGAAGGTTATGTATGGTCTGTCTTCAGAACCTCTAAAACCTACATCAACATCAACTACTTTAGGAAATACCCTCTTACCGTTAATCTTAATCACCTCCTCATCTAGGAATGACTGCATATTCAATGATAGCTTATCTAACTCTTCCTCGAATTCATCCTCCCTACTAAGTAAGTTCCAGTAGTAGAGGTCTCTATCTAAATAATCAAATATTACTTCTTGAGTTATACTACCATCACTACATACTATAAAAATTCCTTGAGCATAGATAGGTCTTACGGTATCGTTCATAGACTACCTCATACTTTATTGTAGTAGTATTTATAAGTCCTAACCTACACATTAACGTAATGTGTAAAATAAGTTAATGTGGATATTAAGGGGTTAAACAATTATCTTACGTTCCTCCTTTATCACTCTTAAAACAACCATAGTAGATGTTGAGTGAACACCATCTAAATTACCTATCTTATCAAGTAGTTCTGATAACTCCTTATGGTCTCTTACTAATACTTCTAAGACTAATGCCCACTCACCAGTAACGTCGTAGATAGTCTTAACCTGTTCAAACTCCTTAACCTGATCTACAACTTTAGAGTACTTCTTAATATCGATGTCTAAGAATACTAGAGCTCTTAACCTATAACCTAATTTACTAGGATCTACCTCAGCTACCACCCTCCTTATAAAACCTCTATCCTTAAGCCTCTTAATCCTCATATAAACTGTTGATGGACTTAGATTTAATAGTTTACCTATGTCTGAGTATGTTAAATCAGCATTATCTTGTAGGATCTTAAGTAGTTCTCTATCAACATGATCTAACTCTATAATCTCACTCATAACTACTCCATAAGTAATATTGTTACCAATTTAAAATTATTTATGCTTATGCCTTAGGTGCTAATAAATATTTAATAGTTGTCTCATCAGCTAATTTGAAGTTTATCGATACAGGTATGTCTGTACCATAACTTAACTCTACAGTATTAGAAACACTTAATAACTCTACAATCCTACTTAGGTAGTCAGTATCGTAAACACTCTTAGATGGTTCATCAACAACTAAGTCTATTAAGGACCCACTAGTCCTAGATAGTCTTGCCTGTGTATTCAGTCCTAAAGCTCTCAATAACAGATACTCTGGTGAATCAGTTATGAACTCTATACCTTCACTATCTTCGAAGTCCTTAATCACATCTTTAAGAGCTGATGATAGTAGGATAGCTCTCACCTTAAACTGGATGTTTAACTCCGGAACTTCAGATACAGCTACTTCAATACTTCTAAACCTATACTTCTTCTTAATATCACTCTCTATTAAGATTTCGTAGAATCCCTCATCAGCTAATAGAGATACCTTATCACCTTTCTTAAACTTCGGTAATGCTTTAATTAAGCTACTTAGATTCAACCCGATAACCAATCTATCAGTTGAGAGTTCGAACTCTATAAGTGATGAAGTAGGTATGATGATCTCTATTAACGATACCTTCGCAGGATCTAAAGCCCTCATAAAAACAATATCCTTTTCTAGGATGACCTCAGCCTCATCAGCTATATTACTTAACGTTCTAATTATCGCATCAAAATTCTTAGCGTTAGGATATACTAACTTACATAAAGACATTACTAAACCCAATATCATAATATCTCTTAAAATTTAAAATGTTTCACTAATATCATCAAGGTAAGTATTTCAAGGACAGATCTTTGAGAATAATTTAAACCTCATCGATTGTTAAACCTATACATACTTTATAATCTACTGGTGCTATATATAACCTCAACCTAGAATTACGTTCATAAAAACTCTTAATTAAGTTATTAATATCTCTTAAGTACTTCTTTAAATTCCCTCTCTCGTAAATCTTAATCTTACCTACCTTAGCGTTAATAGAACTTAAATACTCACTAATACATCTCATCAGTAACTCCTTATCATCTGGACAACATATATCTACCTTAGTAATACTTTTAACATATACTAACTTACTCTTCCTCAATAAATTAACTACGTCTTCGTAAGTTAATGATGTGTAGAGTAGGAGGACACCACCGTAAGAACTACACCCAACTTTTACTAAGTTATCGTAGGGGTAGAGAGTATCACCAATCTCTAAAGAAGCTCTTAATTCTTTACCGTAATCAACTGTTATTATTGCTTTTAACGAATACAAAGCCTACCTCTACTTACCCTCAGTTATTCTCCTCTTCATATAGTTAAGAAGTGAGGGAGGTGTCCAGGCAATCCATGCCGGTATCTTCTTAACTAATTCGTAAGCTTCTTCCCAACTCTCTAAACCTAACTCCTTCGCTAAATTCTCTAAAGTGATCTCAAACCTAACATACCTATTAACAGCTTCTAACGTCGTCTTATTTATCAGTACCTCCTTACCATTACTTAACCTAACCACCAACTCACTCATAACTGTTACCACGTATAGGTTCTTATTAAGTTTAAAAGTATTTATTAATCACTCTACGAAATTAACACATCCTGTCTTAACCTCATACAACTCACCAGCTCTCCTTAAACTAGTTATGTATTTCTCGACGAAGTCTTCATCAATACCTCTCTTAACAGCTTCCTTAACTATATCCTTAATTTTAGCACAACCTCCTTCACTACTTAACTCCTTAACTATATCCTTAATGATTAACTCCTTATCCCTTATACTCTTAGGCTTACCAGTCATTATCACATCTATATCTATCTGACCAGTCTCAACATCAATCCCTACATTCTCTAACATAACGTTCATCAACCTTATAGCTTCAGCAGCATCCTCAACATCAACGTAGTTCTTTAAAGCCATCCTAGCATGCGCTTCAGCAAGTCTTATAAGTGCTTCTAACTGTCTAGTAGTTATAGCTACAGGTGCTTCAGGAACTTCAGCACTCCTCTTACGCATCTCTAGGTAGAATTCCTCAATAAGTAGTTCAGCATCTCTAGTTAATCTAGGTTTTACGTACTTCCTAGCATACGCTACATACTTCCTTAGAATATCTGGTGGTATTTCAGGTCTTACCTCCTCAATAGCTTCATGAGTTCTTAGAACATGTCTTACAAGAGATTTATCACGTTCTACATCAGTTAAGTCTCTTAACGTGAATATTAAGTCAAATCTAGAGAGTATAGTGATTGGTAGGTTTATATTCTCAGCTATAGGTCTTGAAGGTATATACCTACCATACTTAGGGTTACCAGCAGCTAATACAGATGCTCTAGCATTTAACCTAGCAACTATACCTGCCTTAGCAATACTGACAGTACCTTGCTCCATAGCCTCATGAATAGCGACTCTATCCTCATCCCTCATCTTATCAATCTCATCTATACATACAATACCACCATCAGCTAATACCATAGCACCAGCTTCTAAGAAATACTCGCCCGATTGCTTCTCCTTAATAACTGCTGCAGTATTATGTACTATAAATCCATTAGCTATGAATGAGTGTGTACCCTCTATAGTTAAGTCATAAACAGCTTGTCCAGGAACATCAACGATATCAGTAACTCTAACAGCTGATAAACTATCATTGACCTCTAAATAACTACCGTCGTTAGTTGATACAGTCTCACTTGAATACTCATCATTACCTAAGATCTCCCTTAAGAATACCTTAAATGACTTAAAATCGTTAATCACTAATCTATACTCACTACCTAACTTATCTATAGATGATAAAATCCCAAACCTTCTCAATATCATGTTAAGTAATACTGCTGATGCTTTCGTAGTTAACGATATACGTATATACCCTTCACCAACAAAACCGTAGTTCTTAATTAATTCTCTAATTAATAGTATTAAGTGATCCTTACATAAACTTGAAATTAATTTAGATGTTGATTTATTAATGATATTCGATATACCCCAAATACTTATTAACAACGATAATACCTTATTCTTAATTAACACGTAATGTCTGGTTCCCTCCCTATAAACCCTATAACTTAGACTTGAATTTAATGGTAGGAAGAACTTCCTTAAATTACTGATGAGGTGGTATACCTCATCATCTGAGTTAATATAATAACGTAATGCTATAGGTTCAGACTGTTTATTAGTGATTACTGAACTACGTGTGTAGAGATTAGCTAAGAACTTAATAAAATCTTTATCTACTACAGGTAATTTAACCCAGTCTATACCTTTAAATCCTCTACAACCAACTTCACTAACGTAGGTATCTAAAGAGTTATAATCTATATTAAGAATTTTTACTAGATACTTCAGGTCGTATAATCTAATCACACCCTTCTTAAGTAATTTATGGAGTTTATACTTACTTATAGACTTAGTACTTAAGAACTTACTTAAACTCCCATACTTAATTATTATGTGATTTATGATTACATCAACTAACTCTTTACTTATTTTTAAGTAGAGGTTATCGGGTAGTAAATCTAGGATACTTACCCTAACTTCACTCTCAGGTAACTTCCTAACAACTATTAGGTAGTCACCCTTCCTAAGCATTGAAGCACTCCTCCATAGAATCCTACCGTTATCATAGACTAACACATTAGTTTCTGGAGTTGTAATTAAGTTTAGACCTAGAGATGTCTTCACCTCTAATACCTTATCACTCCATAACATATAGTATTGTGAAGCTCTTGAGTAACTTATACTACCGTCAATATATGAAACTACATCTACAGGCTTAGGATTTGAAGAAACTAATATACCGTCCCAAATCCTTAACTTACTTAGATTATCCTCAACTAAATCCTTCATAGGTATGAGTCCCTCACTACTATATAATAACGTATCACCACCTACGCATAATCCAGCAGCTGAAGATCCCTTACCAGTAGTGTATAGTCCTCTAGGAGCTATACGAGCTATGTATTGAAGTAACTGACTTTTAGCTGTACCTGGATCACCTACGATGAGTATATGTATATCACCTCTTACCTTAGTCCCGTCAGGAGCTACTTTAGGTACACCACCGAATAGTTGGAGTGCTATTGCCTCCTTTATATCCCATAAACCGTAAATTGAAGGTGCTATACTACATATTATCTTCCTCCTTATTAGTGGGTCTTTACCTAACTTCCTAATTATCTCTTCATCCTCCTTACTTAGTTTTAACTCTTCAAGGAATCTCTGTGCTACAATTACGTTATTTGCCTCTATATAAGTGTTAAAGATTGGTTGTACACCCTTCCTTCTAGACTCTCTTAATAACTTAACGATACCTATTATTGATACTCTATCACCAGGTCTTGCGATATCTACTATATCATCTGTTAAGATAACCTCTATAGATCTAGGTATATGTCCTGCAGGGACTTCCTCAGGTCTTTCTTGAAGTACTACTTTCTGCCAATTCCTATACTTAGACTTCTCAACTATTAACTTAAACGTACCTCTACTAAACCCCTTACTCCTATCACTTACGATTATATCCTTACATAGTGGGCAGTAAGCAGGTCTTTCAAGTTCGTCACCTATCTCATCAGAGGGTATGGGAGGCCATTCAAACTCATGTACTTCTCCAGTAGGTAGTATATGTGCGTAAGTAGCTTTATACATCTTCTGTTTAGGTGGGGTAGCTCTAACTAAGATACCTTCTATCATGACTAATTTATTTATATGTTCATTAGATAACTCTCTTAAGGTAATTATAGTTGGTAATCCACTTAGCCTAGGTGTGAATCTACTAACTAAAGATGCGTACTCCTCATCAAATTCACGAACTATATCTCTAACAGCTTCTGAGAATGCGTAGAGACCTTCCTCAGGCCTCTCAATCAATAACTCAAATAACTTAACATCGAATTTAACTATATCCTCATAATCTACAACTATACTCTTCCTCCGTTCAACAATCATCTGCTTAATTCTATCCTCATACTTAAACATACCTTTAACATCTTTAAACGTCTTCAAAAACTCTGTAAATCTTTGTTGGAGTGATTCACCCTCATCGCTCAGTCCTTACCACCTCTACAGCAATAAGGTTAAGCCATGTTGATATTAACTCATTCAATAGCTTAAGCAGTAGTAGTTCTTCAAGAGTTAAGTTATCCTCAAATTTCTCTACTTTAATACCTAGAGTAGCTACACTTAAAATCTTACTAAGTCTTAACCTAATTAAGTCACGTAGGTTAGATTCTAACCTTATAGCTGTTATAGCTGAATCAGCATCTAGTGAAGAACTCTTAACCCTACTTAATAACTCTCTTGATTCTATGTAGAAATCATTTCTTAATTTAGAGATAGCTGACTTACTTAAACTCCTCTCAGTTATTAAATACTTACTAACATCATCTATAGTTAAAGGACTGTACTTAAGCTCCACAATATTTAACTTAGCTAGTACAGTAGCTAACCACTTAGGTAACTCGATCTCCTGACCCCTAGATACGTTCATAACCTCATTATCTATTAGAAGTCTACCTAAATCCTTAAGTACAGCTACCTTCACACCCCTTAAATCGTTAATTACGTTAACTACAGAAAGCATTGAGCTGAACATACCTTCCTAACAAATTAACTTTACTTACAGACAATATAAAACTATTTAGACTAGCTGTCATCTAAGTAATCTTAACAGTAGGTATTGCTTATGAGGTAGTGTTCTACTTATGTGGCGGGCCCGCCGGGATTTGAACCCGGGACTTCCGCCGGTCGGTTTCCGTCTACGGGTTAAAAGCCCGCCGCTCTACCTGGCTGAGCTACGGGCCCTACCTACATATTCACTAAACCTACATTTAAAAACCTAAAGTTAGGGATTGACATATGTTCAGGAATATCCAGCTGGGTAGTAGTGATTTTGTTTTAAGCTTAAAAGTTTAAAATAACTCTAAGAAATTACTGATTATGAACGTGATGTTTTGGGAGATGTATTCGGTATGAGTGAGAAGGGAATGAAAAAGAAATTTAGTATACTAGAACATGAGTTAGTACCTAAGCATGAGATACTGAGTATTGAGGAGGTGGTTAAGTTGTTGAAGGAACTTGGGATTAGACCTGAACAACTTCCTTGGATTAGAGCTTCAGACCCTGTAGCTAGGGAGTTAGGGGCTAAGCCTGGGGATATCATAAGGATTATTAGGAAGTCTCAAACAGCTGGTGAATCTATAGCTTATAGGTTCGTAATTAGTGGGTGATCTCCATGGGTGAGGGTAATAATCTAAAAGCTGAAGATCTATGGGTTTTGATGGAGGCGTTTATAAGGGAGAAAGGTCTTGTTAGACAGCATTTAGACTCATTTAATGATTTCGTAATGAGGGGTATTAAAGAGATAGTTAGGGAGAATAATATCATCCCAACATCAGATCCTAACGTATACATAGTTATTAAGGATGTAAGTGTTGGTGAACCTCAGTTTAGGGAGGTTGAAGGAACTGTTGTTGAGGTTACACCGATGCAGTGTAGGATTAGGAATTTAACGTATGCAGCACCTATATACTTGACAATGGTTTTAGTTGAGAACGGTATTGAGTTATCTGTTCAGACAGTCTTCGTTGGTGAGTTACCAATTATGGTTAAATCTGTTAAAGACCCATTATCTAAGAAGAGTAATGAGGAGCTCATAAAGTTAGGTGAGGATTGGAGGGATCCTGGAGGTTACTTCATAATTAACGGTTCAGAGAGAGTTATTGTTACTCAGGAGGACTTAGCTCCTAATAGAGTATTTGTGGATTACGCTAAGGAAGGTACTAACATAACACATACAGCTAAGGTAATATCATCAGCAGCTGGTTATAGAGTCCCTATAATCTTAGATAGGTTAAAGGATGGTACTCTAGTAATTAACTTCCCACCAGTTCCAGGCAAGATACCCTTCGTAGTTATGATGCGTGCTCTAGGTTTAGAAAGTGATAAGGACATAATGTTTGCTGTTTCACCAGACCCTGAAATTCAGAAGGAACTCATACCATCAATAATTCAAGCATCTGAGATAGCTACTACTGAAGACGCCCTAGATTATATAGGTTCTAGGGTTGCTATCGGTCAGGCTAGGGAGGCTAGGATTGAACGTGCTAGACAGGTGATAGATACTTACTTCCTACGTCATTTAGGTGGTACGTCACCAGAGGCGAGGTTAAGGAAGGCCCTCTACCTAGGGTACATGGCTAATAAGTTGTTAGAGTTGGTATTAGGTAGGAGAGAACCTGATGATAAGGACCACTACGCTAATAGGAGGTTAAGACTTGCTGGTGATTTACTAGCTCAACTATTTAGAGTTGCTTTTAGACAGTTTATCAAAGATTTTAGGTATCAATTAGAGAAGGCTAGGGTTAGAGGCGGTAGGATAAACCTAGCAGCATTAGTTAGACCTGATATAATTACTGAGAGACTTAGGCAGGCATTAGCTACTGGTAATTGGGTTGGAGGGAGGACAGGTGTTAGTCAAATAGTTGATAGGACTAACTGGTTATCACTTCATAGTCATTTAAGGAGGGTTGTAGCACCGTTAAGTAGAGGTCAACCACATTTTGAAGCTAGAGACCTTCACGGGACTCAGTGGGGTAGGATGTGCCCCTTCGAAACACCTGAGGGTCCTAACTGTGGACTTGTTAAGAACTTAGCATTAAGTGCTTACATATCAGTAGGGATTGATGAATCTGAGGTGGAGAGGTTATTATATAGTTTAGGTGTTATACCAGTAGTTAGAGTTTATGAGGAGTTAAGGGGTGGGGATCAAGAACTAAGTAGTAAGGTGTTGAGGTGGGCTAAGGTATTTCTTAACGGGACACTTATAGGTTATTACCCAAGGGAGGATGCCAGTGAGTTGGTTAATGAGGTAAGGAGGAGAAGGAGGGCTGGATTAATACATCATGAGGTAAATATCGCTTATAAACGTAGCACCTATATTAATGAGGTATACGTGAATTGTGATGCTGGTAGGGTTAGGAGGCCATTAATATTAGTTGAAGATGGTAGTGTTAAGATTGATTCTGAAACAATCCTTAAGGTTAAGAAGGGTAAGTACACATTCTCGGATTTAGTTAGATTAGGATATATAGAATATTTAGATGCTGAGGAGGAGGGTAACGCATATATAGCTCTAGATATAAAGGATATAACACCTGAACATACACACTTAGAACTATGGTCACCATCAATCTTCGGTATAGCAGCTGCTACTATACCATACCTAGAACATAATCAATCACCTAGGAATACCTATCAATCAGCTATGGCTAAGCAAGCACTCGGTATCTACGCATTAAACTTCCAGTTAAGGTTTGATAGTAGAGGTCATTTCTTCCACTACCCTCAGAAACCTTTAGTACAGACGAGATTCTTAGAAGTTCTAGGTTATAATGATAGACCAGCTGGTCAGAACTTCATAGTTGCAGTCCTCTCATACACAGGGTATAATATGGAGGATGCATTAATAGTTAATAAATCCTCTGTTGAGAGGGGTTTAGCTAGGTCAACATTCTTTAGGGAGTACTCAACTGAGGAGAGGAAGTATTTGGGTGGTCAGGAAGACCGTATAGAAATACCTGACCCTAACGTTAGAGGTTATAGGGGTAGAGATAATTACGCGTTATTAGATGGTGACGGTATTATATCTCCTGAGGTTGAAGTATATGGAGGTCAGGCATTAGTTGGTAAGACATCACCACCTAGATTCCTTGAGGAGTATAAGGAGTTCGGTATTAGCGGAGGTTCTAGGAGGGATACATCAATAACTTTAAGACATGGTGAGAGAGGTATTGTAGACTCTGTAGTTATAACAGTTAGTGGTGAGGGTAATAAGTTAGTGAGGGTTAGGGTGAGGGATCTAAGGATTCCTGAGATAGGTGATAAGTTTGCATCTAGGCATGGTCAGAAGGGTGTTATAGGGTTGTTAGTCCCTCAATACGATATGCCATATAGTTTCAACGGTATAACACCTGATTTAATATTAAATCCACATGCATTACCTTCTAGGATGACTATAGGTCAGTTGATAGAGTCTATAGCTGGTAAGGTAGCAGCATTAAGTGGTAGATTCGTTGATGGGACCCCATTCTATTGTGAGAAGGTTGAGGATATTAGTAGGGAGTTACTACTACGTGGCTACCCTATGGATGGTACGGAGCCTATGTATGATGGAAGGACTGGTGAGTTAATCCATACTCCAGTATTTATAGGAATTGTTTACTATCAGAGATTACATCATATGGTAGCTGATAAGATCCATGCTAGACCTAGAGGACCTGTACAGATACTTACTAGACAGCCTACTGAGGGTAGGGCTAGGGAGGGTGGGTTAAGGTTTGGTGAGATGGAGAGGGACTGTTTAGTAGGGCATGGTGCAGCTGCACTTCTTAGAGAAAGACTTACAGAAAGCTCTGATAAAACACTAATATATGTTTGTGAGGATTGTGGTTTGATTGGTTGGTATGATAAGAGGAGAGGTAGGTATGTATGCCCAGTACATGGTGAGAAGGGTAAGTTATACGGAGTTGTTGTTTCTTACGCGTTTAAGTTATTACTACAGGAGTTGATGGGTATGTTAATCTATCCTAGATTAATTTTAGGTAGTAAGTATGAGGTGAAGGGTCGTGAGTGAGGAGAAGGTAATAAAAGGTATTAAATTTGGTGTATTATCACCTGAAATCATTAGGAAGATGTCAGTTACAGCTATCGTGACTTCAGATGTTTATGATGAGGATGGCTTACCGATTGAAGGAGGTGTTATGGATCCACGTTTAGGTGTTATCGAGCCAGGTCAGAAATGTGCTACTTGTGGTAATACGTTAATATCGTGTCCAGGGCATTTCGGGCATTTAGAACTAGCTAAGCCTGTAATTCATGTAGGATTTATTAAACACATATATGATATCTTAAGAGCTACATGTAGACATTGTGGTAGGTTGAAAATACCTGAAGCTGAGATAAGTAAGTATTTAGACTTACTTAAGAGACTTGAGACTAGATGGCCATTACTTGCTAAGGGGCTTACAGATTATGTTAGGAGGAGAGCGGTAAAGACTATGGAATGTCCTCACTGTGGGAGTAAGCAGTTTAAGATTAAGTTAGAGAAACCAACATCATTTACTGAGGAAGGACCTGAAGGACCTAGGAGGCTCTGGCCTACTGATGTTAGAGCTAGGTTAGAGAGGGTAGTGAATAGAGACTTAAGACTCATTGGTTACGACCCGGAGGTTGCGAGACCTGAGTGGATGGTGATAACAGTACTCCCAATTCCTCCAATAACTGTAAGACCTTCAATCCTTCTAGAGACCGGTATTCGTTCAGAAGATGATCTAACTCATAAACTAGTTGATATTATAAGAACTAATGATAGGTTGAAGGAGAGTATTAATGCTGGAGCTCCTGAAGTTATTATTGAGGATTTATGGGATTTACTTCAATATCACGTAACGACTTACTTCGATAATGAAGTTCCTGGAGTTCCTCCAGCAAAGCATAGGTCTGGTAGAGCTTTAAGGACATTAGCTCAGAGGCTTAGGGGTAAGGAAGGTAGGTTTAGAGGTAATCTCTCCGGAAAACGTGTTGATTTCTCTGCTAGGACTGTGATAAGTCCTGACCCTAACTTAAGTATTAATGAGGTTGGTGTACCTGAGGAGATAGCTAAGATCTTAACAGTTCCTGAGAGAGTTACGAAGTGGAATGTTGATGAGTTAAGGAGGTACGTACTTAACGGTCCTTACAAACATCCTGGAGCTAATTATGTTATAGATCCAAGTGGTAGGAGGATAGACTTAAGGTTTATTAAGGATTTAAAAGCAGTAGCTGAGAACCTGAAACCAGGCTATGTAATTGAGAGACATTTAAGAGATGGTGATGTAGTTCTATTCAATAGACAGCCTTCACTCCATAGAATGTCGATAATGGCTCATATAGTTAAGGTATTACCGGGTAGGACATTCAGACTTCACTTAGCTGTATGCCCACCATATAATGCTGATTTCGATGGTGATGAGATGAACTTACATGTACCTCAGAGTGAGGAGGCTAGAGCTGAGGCTAGGATACTGTTACTTGTGCAGGAACACATACTATCTCCTAGGTATGGAGGCCCTATAATAGGTGGTATTCAAGACTATATAAGTGGTGCATACTTACTCTCATCTAAGGTAACTCTCCTAACTAAGGAGCAGGTCTCTGACTTATTAGCAAGTGCTGGTTATGTAGGACCTCTACCAGAGCCTGCAGTACTCTCACCGAAGGTACTATGGTGTGGGAAACAGATCATCAGCTTATTCCTACCATCAGATTTTAACTTTAGAGGTAAAGCTAACTTCTCTGCAGGTCCTTTAAGATGTGATGATTATGAATGTTTCTGGGACTCATATATAGTTGTTAAGAAGGGTAAGTTATTATTAGGTGTTCTAGATAAGAAATCATTAGGTGCTCAACAACCTGAAAGCCTCCTACATTGGATAGTTAAGGAATACGGTAATGATTTCGGGAGGGAGTTCATGGATAAGATCTTCAAGGTCTTCTTAAGGTTTATAGAGATGCGTGGATTTACTATGTGTTTAGGTGATGTTGCTCCACCATCTAAAGCGATTAAGGAGATAGAGAATATAGTTGAGGAAGCTAAGAGGAGGGTGTTTGAACTTATTGAGCAGTATAATGCTGGTAAGTTAGAACCGATCCCTGGCAGAACACTTGCTGAGTCGTTAGAGATTAAGATCATGGAGGTATTAGCTGATGCTAGAGATAATGCTGGTGAGGTAGCAACTCAGTACTTAGACCCATTTAATAATGTGTTCATAATGGCTAGGACAGGTGCTAGAGGTAATATACTGAATATAACTCAGATGGCAGCTCTTCTAGGACAACAATCAGTTAGGGGTGAGAGGATTAGGAGAGGATATGGTGATAGGACTTTACCACACTTCAGACCAGGTGATGTAGGTCCTGAGGCAAGAGGTTTTGTTAAGAGGTCATTTGTTGGTGGGTTAACACCTATTGAGGTGTTCTTCCATGCCGCTGGAGGTCGTGAAGGATTAGTCGATACTGCTGTAAGGACTTCTCAGAGTGGTTATATGCAGAGGAGGTTAATCAACGCTTTACAAGACCTTAGGGTTGAGTACGACTTAACAGTTAGGACACCTAATAATTCTGTTGTACAGTTAGTTTACGGTGATGACGGTATAGACCCTAGTAGATCATCTTATGGGAAGACAGTTAATATTGATAGAATTATTGAGAGAGTTATTGGGTGGAAGTTATGAGTGTAAGTATTAGTCGTGAGGAATTAGATGAGGTTTTATTACCTGCTAAGAAGTTACTGCCTGTGAGGGTTTATAATGAGTTTTACGAGAAGGTAAAGAATCTACCACTTACTAAAGAAGAACTACAGAAAATTGTTAAGTTATTAATTAATGAGTACTTAAGTTCGTTGATAGAGCCTGGAGAACCTATAGGGACTGTTACAGCTCAGTCTGTCGGTGAACCAGGTACTCAGATGACTTTAAGGACATTCCACTATGCTGGTGTGAGGGAGTTAAACGTTACTTTAGGTTTACCTAGACTTATAGAGCTTGTAGATGCTAGGAAGATACCGGAGACTCCTATAATGATTATATACTTAGATGAAGAGCATAAGTATGATAGGGAGAAGGCTTTAGAGGTTGCTAGGAGGATTGAAGCTACTAAGTTAGAGGATGTCGTAGCTAAGGTAGATATAGATTTAGTAACGTCAACTATAATCGTAGAGTTAGACCCTGAAATGATGAGTGATAAGGGTATCTCTAGAGATGATGTTGTTAAGTCCTTAGAGAAGATTAAAGCTATATCCCATAACGTGAGACCTGATGAACTTGATGAAAATACAATATATATTGAGATACCACCAAATTACGACTTTATGAAAATACAGAGACTCCGTGATAGGTTATTAAAGATAAAGTTAAAAGGTATTAAAGGTATTAATAGGGTAATAGTTCAGAGGAGGGGTAATGAATACGTGTTAATAACTGATGGTACTAATTTAGAGCCTGTACTTAAGGTGAAGGGTGTTGACCCTAGAAGAGTATTCACTAACAGTATACATGAGGTTGAGAGAGTGCTTGGTATCGAGGCTGCTAGACAAGCCTTAATAAATGAGATACATAACGTTCTTGAAGAGCAAGGTTTAGATGTTGATATAAGACATGTGATGTTGATAGCAGATATGATGACTTTGACAGGCACTGTAAAACAGATAGGTAGGCATGGAATCGCTGGTGAGAAACCTAGTGTCTTAGCTAGAGCTTCTTTTGAGATCACTGTTAAACACCTCTTCGATGCATCAGCTAGAGGTGAGGTTGATGAGCTTAAAGGTGTAGCTGAGAACGTGATAGTTGGGCAGTTAGTACCTGTAGGTACTAACATAGTTAGTTTAGTGATGAATCCAACATTAGCTAAGCCTAGTCAGGGGTGATGCGGGTATGTCACAAGCTTCGAAGGATCTAGAGGGTGAGATTAAGAACGTAGTTAAGTCGGGGAAGGTAGTCTTAGGGTTTAAGAGGTCTTTAAAAGCTATACTCTTAGGTAGGGCTAAGGCAGTTATAGTAGCTAGTAAGATACCTAGGAGTTTCTATGAGGATATACGTCGTTACGCTACATTAGGTGGGGTACCAGTAATTAACTTTAACGGCAGTAGTAAGGACTTAGGATTAGTATGTGGTAAGCCGTTCCCAGTAACTGTGATTGCGGTATTAGATTTAAGCGGTACTAGATTATTAGATTTTGTAAGTAGTGGGTGATGGTATTGCCTGAGGTTAAGCTTACTTTAGAGGAATTAAGGTATATAGCACTACTTCAAGACTTAACTGGAGTTTCAGTTCGTGATTGTATAGTAGATGAGGAGAATAACGCTATAATATATATAGTATCTCCAGGTCAGGCTGGGTTAGCTGTTGGTAAGGGTGGGGCTAACGTTAAGAAGTTATCTAAGATCTTAAGTAAGAGGATAGAGATTGTTGAATACGCGGATAACTTAGAGGATTTAGTTCGTAATCTATTCCTACCAGCGAGAGTCCTAAACATTAAGTTAGTAACGTCATTAAACGGTAAGAAGATGCTATACGTTACTGTAGACCCTAAGGATAAGGGTATTGCTATAGGTAGGGATGGTAGGAATGTTGCTAAGGCTAAAACAGTCCTAAAGAGATACTATGATATAGAGTCTGTCAGTATAACTTAATAACCTTACCTTAATGATCTAAACTGTAGTAAGGGTATCCGAAATGCCTGGTAAAAAAGCACCAAACGGTCTATACGCTGCTAGGAAGCTGGTTATGAAGAGACTTAAGTTTAGATGGAGTCAGAGAGAGTTTAGAGTTAGGATGTTGAGGATTAAGGAAAGGTATGATCCGTTGGAAGGTGCTCCTATGGCTAGAGGTATAGTGTTGGAGAAGGTTGGTGTAGAGTCACGTCAGCCTAACTCAGCACTTAGGAAGTGTGTTAGGGTTCAGTTAGTTAAGAATGGAAAGGTAGTAACTGCATTCGTACCATATGACGGCGGTATAACATTTATTGATGAACATGATGAGGTATTAATAGTAGGCATAGGGGGTACTAGGGGTAAGTCTATGGGTGACCTACCTGGAGTTAGGTATAAGGTAGTAGCAGTTAATGGAGTTTCATTAACTGAGTTATTAAAAGGTAAGAAGCAAAAACCTGTTAGGTGATCTTCCTGAGTAGTGTAGGTATTGATGAATTAGTTAGGGAATCACCTCCAGTAGAGATTAAATTATTTGATAAGTGGTCTTATGAAGGTATAGTTGTTAGAGACCCTAGTCTGAAGAAGTATATATCGTTAAAACCTGTTTATCTACCACATACTGGGGGACGTCACGAACATAGAAGATTCGGTAAGGCTGAAGTACCTATAGTTGAGAGATTAATTAATAAGCTTATGAGGCCTGGGAGGAATACAGGTAAGAAGCATTTAGCATACAGTATAGTTAAGTTAGCATTTGATTTAATACATCTAAAGACTGGTGAGAACCCTATACAGGTGTTAGTTAGAGCTATAGAGAACGCAGCCCCACGTGAGGAAACGACTAGGATTATGTACGGTGGTATAATATATCACGTAGCTGTTGATGTCTCACCTCAGAGGAGGGTTGATTTAGCCTTAAGGAATTTAGTGGATGGTGCTAAATTAGCATCATTTAGGAGTCAGAAATCTATTGAGGAATGCTTAGCTGATGAGTTAATAGCAGCTGCTAGTAATGACCCTAAGAGTTACGCTATAGCTAAGAAGGAGGAGACTGAGAGGATAGCACTTAGCTCTAGGTAAGCATAGGTTTAAGTTGATGAAGGAACTTAGACTTAAGGTTAAAGTTGATAGTAAGGGTAGGGTTACAATACCTCAACATATTAGAGAGTCCTTAAGTATAGGTACTGGTACGTACTTTGAAATGATGGTAGACTTTGAGAATAAGCAGATAGTTTTAAAACCATTAATTAAGGGTAGGTCAGAAGGTATAGTATTAGATGTTGTAGTAAAGGCTAATACTGCTAAAGACCTATATGAGATTATGAATACATGTATTGAAGGGGGATACGATATAATATCTTTTAACTGTATCCATGGAGAAGCTTATGAGTGTACCTTAAGTGTCTATGCTATAGATGAAGAACAGGCAAGTAAGTTAAGAAGATTACTACATAATTACTTAAGGATTTAGTAAGTATTGTAGTACTCTCATTAAACTACCTTAAGTGTTTACCTAACTTTAACTATAAGGTTGTTATGGTATACCCTGACTACGATGAGTTAAACAAAAATAATATAGTATGTTTATAGTTAATTTATGTAGTTCTCAGTAAATCTTAACTTTCATTAATTTTCCTTCATACATCGCCTCATAGACTTTAAGTACTCTCTCCTCAGTGAGTTCTATAGGGCTGTTAGGTCTAGGCCATTCCTTAATAGTTCTCTTAGTTAGGGTCTCTAACTCAGCTTTTGAGATACCTATATCCCTAAGACTTAACGGTATGTTTAGATCTTCAAGTAACTTCCAAGTAATTCTTACAGCTTCTTCAGCAGCTTCCTGAATACTTAATCCGTAAGTATCTACCCCAGCAGCTTTAGCTATAGCAGCTATCTTCTCAGGTATTGCTGGTAAGTAGAACTCCATAATGTAAGGTAATGTCATACCACATGCTGTTCCGTGATGAATCTTGTATTGAGGTCCGAAGGTCTGTGAGATACTATGTCCTAATACAACTCTAGCGATGTTTAGTGGGGCTCCTGCTGATGTTGCTGCTAATGACATGAAGTACCTAGCTTCTACATCACTACCTCTATAGTAAGCCCTCCTCAAATACTTAAATACTAGTTCAACAGCTATGAACCCTAACGCATCAGATAGGGGGGTAGCATCTAAAGATATGATACCTTCAACAGCATGGCTTAAGGCGTCAAGACCGGTACCTGCAGTAACCTTAGGAGGTAATGTGTATGTGAATACAGGATCTACTACAGCTATATCAGCCATCACGTTATAACCATTTATTCCAACCTTACCAACACCTTTAGTAAAGACTGTATACCTACTTACCTCAGCAGCTGTACCGGCAGTAGTTGGTAATGTTATTGTCGGAGTCACCCTCTTAGGTATTTTATCCATACCTATGAACTCCTCAACATCTTTATCAGGGTTATCCTTAGCTGCAGCACTAACTTTAGCTATATCTAACGTAGACCCTCCACCAATACCTATAACTACTCTATGCCTACCCCTCCTTACATAATCTACAGCTCTCTTTAAACACTCTATAGATGGTTCGTACTCTACATCAGTGTACACATCAATAACATAACCACCCTCCTCTAAACCCTTAATAGTCTTAATAGTATGTTCTAAATTCTTAAGTGCAGGATCTAAAACTAAGAAGACCTCAGAACCCTTCTCAACACCTAATAGTTTAAGTTCGTTTGAGAGTTTTAATGCTGAGTTAACTTCAAATACTATCTTCTTCGGCATGTAGAAGTACGATGTTGAGGTCAGTAACTTATATGGGGAGTAAAGACTCAAGGACTCCACCGATATAATAGCACTTTAATCTTAATAAACTTATCACAGATTTAATCTGTATTAAAGTTAATAAGGATAGAACAGTACTCATGAATTTAAACTCACAAAAATTTATTTAGGTAAGCATTAATTAATTAATGAGGTGTTAATATATGGCTAAAATCAAAGTAAGTATTAATCAAGATACATGTATAGCTTGCGGCGTCTGTTATTCATTATGTCCACAAGTATTCGAAGCTGGAAAGGACGGTAAATCACAAATCGTAAGTCAGTATAGAGTAGGAGATAACGTTACTCAAGGAGAAGTTGATGAATCATTAAAAGATTGTGTAGAGTCAGCAAAGAACTCCTGCCCTACCTTCTCAATAACTACTTAATAACGTATTTTTGATTAAAGCGGTATTTTTCCATATATTTCTAATAATTAATTTAATGTAAATAAACGATAATGAATTACTGTTAATGAAAACATGAGGTAATCTTAAGTTACTAAGGGATGAGAGTTTTCTTGAAGTATCTTATATTCAGAACTACAATAATATCCCTAATAAAATGTTTTCACAATTACGAACGTATCTTACTAATATCCTTAAAATTTAAAAGATTTACTTTAAAAGTTATTATGTGAGGGGTTAGTGAGGGCCCGTAGCTCAGCCAGGTAGAGCGCCGGGCTCATAACCCGGTGGTCCGGGGTTCAAATCCCCGCGGGCCCACTAATCCTTAATTGATGTAGCTAATAGTTTTAGTTTCTCAAGTAGTTTTACTGAATCTTCGGCGAATAGATATATTAGGTGTTCAAAGCCTGGAGGTCCTAAATCTATTATTGCATCTGGAGGTGTTTTTATTGAGTTTAATTCCTTAGATATTAACTTAATCACAACCTCTAACGACCTACTCTCGTAGGGACCTATAGTTACTATGTTTGAGTTTATTTTTCGAAGATATGCCTCTACACTTTCTAAGTACTTAATGTTTGTAGCACTCCTTACCTGCGGGAATTTCCTCATAACTTCTAATAATACCATTGATAAGAATCTACTACCACCATATGTTGGTTGAGATACAGCTCTGATGGTATTAAATACCTTAACTATACGTCCTGGAATACCTACTACTTCAAATACTGTCTTAGCGTTAGGTCTAGCCTCAACTAAGTTCATCCCTATCTCAGGAACTAATACTTGAATATTAGGTATTAACTCTAAATTCTCTAGTACGTACTTGACCTTCTGCACTAACTCATCAGCAACTTCAAATATTAGTTGTTGACATATACTACAGTTTAGTAGCCCATGTGTTAACGACCTATGAATCCTACATAACTTACCGTCTCTAAGCTTAGATAATAGGAATGTAGTTAAGTAGAAATTAGCATCGTTTAACCTACCATCCCTAATATACGTCGTTACTATCTCAACAACACTACTGAGCTCCGGTTCATCAAAACCTAAAGATTTTAACTTACTTATATAGTATTGAGGTTCTTTAGCTAAGTACTTAGATATTAGAGCTTGAGATACAAACATAGTCCTAGCTATCTGTCTCTGACTAAACCCCCTACTACTTAAGCTCCACACTACTAATGCTTTAATATATGGTAAGATCTCATTTACTACATCAAAAGGTGTTAACAAATCCTCTACCTCAATACATCATAAGATACTCAATAATTAGTTAAATATTTATTACTGAGGTACATCTATCTTTAAATAAGTTGTTAATTCCTTATATCTATTTCTAACCGTTACTTCAGTTACTCCAGCTACTTGAGCAACATCCTTCTGAGTTCTTCTCTCATCAAGTAGTTGTGCAGCTATATATACAGCTGCAGCTGCTAGACCTGCAGGGTCTTTACCTGCTGTTAAACCAGCATTCTTAGCTTCTTCTATAATCTCTATAGCTTTCTTAATAACACTACCACTAAGTCCTAATGCTGATGCTATTCTAGGTACGAAGTCAGCAGGATCTGAAATCGGTATCCTAATACCTAACTCTCTAATGAGTAGTCTATAGCATCTAGCAACTTCCTTCTTACTAGTTTTAGTGTATTGTGCAATCTCATCTAGTGTTCTAGGCATTTTATAAACTCTACAAGCTACGTATAATGCAGCAGCTACTATAGATTCTATAGCTCTACCCCTCACAGCACCTCTCTCAACAGCTTTCCTATATATAGATGCTGCATGCTCCTTAACAGCTCTAGGAAGTCCTAATTGATCAGCTAATCTCTCAAGTTCTGCAGCTGCTTGAGTGATATTCCTATCAATACTATCCTGAATTCTAGTCCTTATCTGCCACTTCCTCCACCTCATAACCTCTAACCTCCTCTTAAACTCTAACCTCTTACCCATAGCATCCCTATCCCTCCAATCAATAACTGTTGAGAGACCACCATCATGGATTGTTGGAGATAATGGAGACCCTGTCCTACTCCTCTTCTCCCTCTCCTCCGGAGTAAAAGCCCTCCATTCAGGACCTTGATCTACAACTCTCTCCTCAATAACCTCACCAGTATCAATACAGATATACTCACCTCTACTCTCATCGTAAACTATCTTATCTGGAGGACATTCCCTTGACTCCATAACCTTTTCAGACATAAACACTACCTCATATAAGTAAAGTTTTTAAACTGTTTCACAGTCTTTTAAACTTTTCGATTCAGTGCTTATAAATTTTTATAAAAATAAAATACTTAAAACCCAAGTATGAATTAC